>JGI12109J20283_10249234_pt1 | contig 63635 bp, 43 predicted proteins | sample ElkSlonscriptome_12_FD_20283 | JGI IMG/M metagenome (IMG submission 20283) | reverse complement strand
AGCGGCGGCTGGGATGAGCAAGCGTATCGCGACAACGAACAAGTGCTGCTTGAGCGCTTGCGGCACGAGCGCCTAAAGCCGGTCGGCGCGCCAGTCTTTGCACGTTATAATGCCCCCTTTGTGCCGTGGTTTTTGCGGCGCAACGAGGTGCTTGTGGAGGTCGCGAGGCCATAGCTTGCTTGACGGGGCAACAGGCTTGTGCAGGGGTGGAGCAACCTGGCATGGCGTTCGCCTATGCCTTATCGCACAATTCTGAGGTATGGCCTCGCTCGCCGCTGGCGCAGTCGAGACGTTTCGCAGGGCGAGCCGCGCAGAGAAGGCGGGCACCTGGATCACCAAACCCACAGTTTCAAACTCCCGCCGGCCCAATGCCGGCCCAATTTCGGCCCAATGTGGGCCCAACCTGGACCCAGTATCGGTCGAGCCGAGGTTAGCAAGATGTATAACGCCAACACCATCAACAACACCGGCATGGGCGGCAACGCCGCCGACTCCGCTCGCGCAGTACCCCAGCACAACGAGGTTGAGTTGCCGCCAGCGGTTGATGCCCCGCGCGACAGCTTCTCGACCATGCATTTGAAAGAGGTCAGCTACTACGCCGACGGTCCCGAGGGCACCCGGCCCCTGGTGCTGCTGCACAGCATCAATGCGGCTCCGAGTGCGTATGAGATGAAGCCCTTGTTCGAGCACTATCGCACCACGCGCCGGGTCTATGCCCCGGAATTGCCTGGCTTCGGTTTTTCCGATCGCAGCGACCGCAAATATTCGCCAGAACTCTACGCCAACGCCATCGCCGCGTTCCTAACCAACATTGTCAAAGAGCCGGCGGATGTCATCGCCTTCTCGCTGAGCTGCGAGTTCGCGGCTCGGGCGGCGCTGGTTTCTCCTGAGCGCTTCAACACGCTGACGCTGCTCTCGCCCACCGGCTTCAGCAAACGTCGGCTGCCCTCCGGCAAGACCGGTCAGCGGCTGCATCGCGTCTTCACGCTGCCGGGACTGAGCGAAGGGCTGTATCGGCTACTGACCAAGCGCGCCGGTATTCGCTATTTCATGCGCAAGAGCTATGTCGGTGAACCGCCGGAGGAAATGATCGATTACGCCTATGCCACGTCTCACCAACCCGGTGCTCGGCATGCGCCCTACTATTTCTTGTCCGGGCAGTTGTTCACTGCCAATGCCGCCGACGTCATCTACGCCAAGCTCAAGCTGCCGGTCCTGGTGCTCTACGACCGCGACGCCAATGTCAGCTTTGAGCGATTGCCGGAGGTCCTGTCGCAGCATTCTAACTGGCAGGCGGTGCGCATCGAACCGACCCTGGGCATTCCGCAGTGGGAACGCCCGACGCTGAGCATCCAGGCCATCGATAGCTTCCTGGCCCAAGCGGAGGCGGGCGCATTCGCGGGCGACGCCGCCGGTTAAGGCAGAGGTTCAAACGCTGACTCATGCCGGCCAAGACCCAGACCCCAGACCATCTATTGCACCATCTGTTGGCACGCCTCGCCGATTCGCTCGACGCGCTGCCACTTGACACCAAGCTTGCCTCGGACGAGCCGGCCTTGGTGTCGCTGCTGTTGTCGCTGCCGCGTCTGCCTACCTGCGCGCCACAGATCGACGGTCGGCAGTTCCAATTCACTCGCGGCCATGGCACCGAGATTCAGGCCGGTTACGGCTGTGCCGCCGAGTGGAAGAGCGACGGACCCGAGCGCCTAGACAGACTCGCCAAGATCGCCACCCGGCTCCACCCTGGATGGCACCGTGCGGACCCCGATCAGACCGGCTTCGACGCCTTTGCTATGCTGGGTTTCGCCGCCAGCGCCGACGCTGCACCGCACATCGAAGACCATCTGCCCAACGCCATCTTGTGGGTACCGGAGATTGGCCTGCGTATTAAGGAAGGCGATGCGGTGCTGGTACTGTCGGCTAGGCTTCCCACCGCGCGCCCTGCGCTGATGTCGGCCTGGACCGCGGCACTGGAGCGCCTGGTCCCGAGTCTGTATCTACCCTTACCGGGTCCGCTAATGCCGGCAACCCTGCAACGCGACTTCGCCGAGCCGGATTTCGGCGGCTGGTCTACCTTGATCGACGACGCCCTCGCGGAGATCCATGGCGGTGGGCTGGAAAAGGTGGTCTTGTCGCGGCGGCTCGACGTCACCGGTCCGCGCAGCTTCGACCTCGGCCGGCTGGTCGGCGCGCTCGGCTGTCTGTTCCCGTCGTGCCAGATTATCAACTTGCGCCGCAACGGCAAGAGTTTCGTCGCCGCGACGCCGGAGCGACTACTGGCCCGGCAGGGTAGTGGACTTAAGGTGGACGCCATCGCCGGCACGGCCCCACGGGCCGAGAGCACGGAGCGCGACGCCGAGTTATCCAAAGGACTACTCAGTTGCGACAAGAACCTGCGCGAGCATCGTTGCGTGGTCGATGCCATCGTCGAAGCGCTGTCGGACTGCTGCGACGACATTGCCGCACCGCCGCGACCGCGGGTGATGCAACTGACCAATGCCCAGCATCTATGGAGCCCGATCGAGGCCGCGCCACGAGCCGACGCCAACCTGTTCCGACTTGCCGAACGGCTGCATCCCACGCCGGCCACTAACGGACAACCACGCGAGCGCGCACGGGAATGGCTGCGCGTCGGCGAACCCTTCGAGCGTGGTTGGTACACGGGCGCGGCCGGCATCGTCGAGCCTGACCTCAGCGGTGAGTTGTGGGTACTGCTGCGTTGCGCGCGCGTCTGTGCCGACCGTGCCGAATTGTACGCGGGCGCTGGCATCGTCGCCGGCTCCAACGCCCTCTCCGAATGGGACGAGACCGAGGCCAAGCTTCAGGCCATGCTGACGGCGCTGCAATACGCCTAGGTTCGAGCCGATGTTAGAGCAAGTGGTTAAAGAACAATCCGGCGGGGCTGGCAGCGCATATACAGCGGCAACCGAACAATGGGCAATCCGAAGTCACTGAAGGGCCTGACGTGACAGAGACCGGCTGCATCAACCTACGCTGGTGCGTTGCACTGCTCGACGGTCTCGCGGCTTCGGGTCTGCGGCTGTTGGTCTTGTCTCCGGGTTCACGCTCGACCCCGGTGGTGCTCGCCGCACAGCAGCGCGCAGGTCTGGATATCTTGCCCATCCTTGACGAGCGCAGCGCCGCCTTTTTTGCCCTCGGCGCAGCCCGCGCATCCGGCCGTCCGGCGGCCCTGCTGGCAACGTCCGGCAGCGCGCCAGCGCATTGGTATCCGGCCGTGATCGAGGCGAGTGAGGCCGGCGTGCCGCTGATCCTGCTCAGCGCGGACCGCCCGCCCCGGATGCGTCTCTGGGGCGCCAACCAGACCATCGACCAGACCCGGCTATTTGGAGCCTTCGTGCGCGAGAGTCACGACCCCGGCCTGCCGCAGCAACAAGCGGCAGCCATTAAGGCCGTCCGTTCGCTCGGCTTGCGTGCCGGCAGCATCAGCCTCGGCCCGCGACCTGGACCGGTGCACATCAATCTGCCATTCGACGAGCCGCTGGTTCCGGCGGGTGATTGCCAGATGGACTTGCGCTTGCCAGCGCTGGCACAGGCCAATGGGACAGTGGATGATCCGGCGTTTGGTCTCGCGATCGATTGCAAATCTGGACCGGAAATCGGACCTAGGCATGGCCCTCTAACGCCTGCGCTGCCAACTGGCAAGGGATTGATCGTCTGCGGCCCTGGCCATTTCGAAGCCGGCTTCCGCCAGGCGCTGCACCGCTGCGCCGAGCAGCAAGGACTGCCGGTGCTGGCCGACCCCTTATCCGGGCTGCGTTTCGGCCCGGAGTCGGCGTGCATCGTCAGCGGCTACGACACGCTGCTGCGCAACCCCCGCATCGCCGCCGAGCTGCGCCCGGACTGGGTGCTGCGTTTCGGTCGCGCGCCGGTATCAAAGCGCCTTGGTCAATGGCTCGACGGTATTCCGACCATCCTCGCCGATCCCACTGGCGGCTGGTCGGACCCCAGCCACGATGTCTTACAGCGGCTTTGCGTCGACCCCGAGACGCTGTTGGAGTCCCTCGGTGAGCCGTTCGACGACAATCAGCCGTCCCAAGATCCGACCTGGCGCGATCGCTGGCTCTCTGCCGATCAACAGATCCACGCCTTCGCCGAGCGCTTTCTGGCCGATGCAGACTGGTGCGAGGGTCACATCATCCGCTCCCTATTGAGCCGTATTCCCGCGGCCGAGGCCCTGCTTTGCGCCAACTCCATGCCCATCCGCCAGTTGGACACCTGGTCCGGCAATCGCGCAAGCCCGCTCAGGCTTTACGGCAACCGCGGGGTCAGCGGTATCGACGGGCAGGTCTCTACCTTGGCGGGTCTCAACCACGCCGGCCCGCCGACCTGGGCGCTGTTTGGTGATCTATCGCTATACCACGACCTGAGCGGACTGCTCCAGGCGCGGCGCCTCAAGCGTCCGATCCTCGTCATCAATAACGGAGGCGGGCGCATCTTTGACTACCTGCCGCAGCACGGCCTGCGAGACTTTCAGACATTTTGGCGAACGCCGATCGACATCGATCTCGGACAACTCGCCACCAGCGTCGGGCTCGAGCATGCCCGTGTCGACAGCGCCGCCACGCTCGACCTTGTCCTAGCAAAGGCCATGCAGAGCGCCGACCTGCCTGTGCTGATCGAAATCCTGATCGATGGCGATCGGAGTCGCGAGACCCATCAAGGTTTTTGGATGAACGTCGCCCAGGCCTTGACACCGGGCAAGAACTCCTGAATCCGTGGAAAACAGATTCTTCACCACGAAGTGCATGGAGTACAGCCAGGAGATAACGCGTCGAATTGCCAGTGTTCGCTGCCTTCGTGCTCTTCGAGTCCTTCGTGGTGCGCAATCTTCTTGGTGGTTCGCGAAACATGTTCGCGAAACATGTTCGCGAAACATGTGCGGATTCAAAGGAGCGTGAAAACGAGAGACCCTTGACAGGCCCGCAACTGCCTCGCAGCATCCCGTCCCCAACGCCCGTGATTGTCCGACCTCACCATGTTTCCAAAACTCACACCGTTGCAATGGGCCCTCACCCTGGCCCTGCTTGCCTTCTATGGCTTCGCCGTATTCGCCGTCACTCGCGACTATTATCTGCGCAATCCGCTGCGGCCTGCCGCGGCCACCGTCTCCGCAACGCCCGACCCGGGCACCGCGGCGCTGGGGGCGCAACTGCGCGCCGCCGCTCAGGATGCCGGCACCGGTATCCCGGAGGAACTGATGGCCTCCGACCCGGTGCTGCTCACCCAAGAGGCGAACCGACTCTTTGCTGCCGAGCGCTTTTCGGAGGCGGTGACGCTCTATCGCAAGGCGTTGGAGTTAGACCCGAGCGATTCGGGCTCGCGCAATGACTTAGGGCTTGCCCTGCACTATTCCGGCAATGCGGCGGAAGCGATTGCAGTGCTGCGCACCGGGGCGGACCGGGCGCCCGAATTCCAACGCATCTGGCTCAGCCTGGGCTTCGTCTCCGCTCAGGCCGGGCAACGCGAGCAAGCGAGGGCGGCACTGATCAGGGCCCAGTCACTTGATCCCCAAAGCGACGTCGGCGTAGAAGCCGGTCGGCTGCTGGGGCTGCTTGATCAGTAATCCGCTATTCACCGACGCAACCTACTTAGCCAATCGCGAGGTAGTACCAGGAGAAGACCGCGCGAATGAAGGGACCCGCCGTCTCAAGCGGGAGCTTGGTGAAGACGAAGGGCGCCATGACCGTGGAGAAGAATGTCATGCCGCCCCAGGTCAGACGTCGCCCGTGGCGCATTTGCTGAGCAACGCTGCTGATGTCGCTCAAGGCGCCGCAAACGCCCTCTCAGACCCGTCGGACCACTCCACCCCTGCGGTCGTCGCCAGCGCCGCTCAATGAGCCGTCCGCCGCGATCGCAACGCAGTGAGCGCCGCCGAAGAACAGGCTGGGCGCGCTCCATGCCAGGATGTCCGGCCAATCCTCACGCAGTGCCTCGATCAACGCGGCGTCACAGGGTGGCTCTAGATTCAGCGTGCCGTACTCATAATGGATGCGCGCCGCCGCGACCGCCTCTTCCAGCGGCATGCGTAGGTCGATCAGGTTGTTCAGCACTTGCACGATGGTGCCGCGGATGCGATTCGATCCACTGGAGCCGAGCACGCTCCAACCGCCGTCGGCATGGGCCACCAGCGTCGGGCACATCATCGAGCCGATGCGCTGGTCCCCGGTCCAGCGGTGGAAGCCGCGCGGATTCAGATCTTCTTCGCCAAGCATATTGTTCAGCATGATGCCGGTGTCGGGCAGCAGGTAACCGGCACCTTCGCCGTTGGACAGTGTCATGCTCGCCAGATTGCCGTCGGCGTCAGCGATGCTGACCTGCGTGGTGCCGCGCCGAAACACCTTGATATCACGCATCAGCCCGCGGTACCGGGCGAGCAGGGCCGGGGCCGGTCCGCTGGCGTCCGTGGGCGTCTCGGCCCGCAAGTCCTGCGTGAGTCGCATCGCCGTGGCGATCAGGTGCCGATGCGCAGCGCCGCCGAAGCGGATGCCTTCGAGCTGCTGCCGCGATAGCAGGTCCAGGGTCAGATGAATCAGCATCCCGCCGAGAGATGGTGGCGGGTTCAGATACAGCATCGCGTCGCGATACTGACCGGTGAGCGGTTGGCGTCGTTCCACCCGATAACCCGCGAGATCGCCGCCGCGCAGGTGTCCGCCCATTGCCGCGCAGTCGGCGGCCAGCCGCTCGCCCCACTGACCACCAGCTCGGGGGCCGCTCCCAGCGCCACCATAAAACAGGCTTGGGCCTTCGCTTGCCAGACGTGACAGCGCACTCGCCAGCTCCGGCTGCGCCAGGTGTTCGCCGACTTCGGCGAGCTGGTTCGGGTTATGGCGGGATGCATACAGCGCGAATACCTCAGGGTGCGCGCGCAGGATTGGCTCGACGATGGTTGCAATGCGATGCTGGAAGGCGTTGACGGGCACGCCGCGCTCCGCCATCTGGCGCGCCGGCTCCAACAAAGTGGCTGGCGGCAGTCGGCACAGATCGCGCTGCAGCGCGAACAGCCCGGCGATGGTACCTGGCGTCGCGATTGCGCCCATGCCAATATGGAATTCCTGCGTCGTGTCGCCGAAGTCCGCGAGGATCGGGTAGAAATCCAGCCCGTCCGGGTCGGCCTTGGTCCGCGGCGTCTGCACGAAGAAGTCGTAGACCAGAGGCTCGCCGCCGGCCGGGCGTGCATGCAGAAAACCACCGCCGCCGAGCGATGCGAGCACCGGTTCGGCGACACAGGCCGCGGCCAGCGCGGCGACGGCGCCGTCGAAGGCATTGCCGCCATCGGCAATGACCGTTGCAGCGGCCTGTGCTGTTTGTTCGTGCCCGGCGGCAATGATGGCCTTGGTCGTCATGGTGCGGCGTCAACCTGGAGCAAGAGTCTTTCGGGATTTTTGGGCATTATTGCCCTGTGGAGCCTGCCTCGGCCATAGGCCCTTGGTGCACTAAGAGATGCAAGGCTCGGGCAACGGGGCGCCGTGCTCCCATCGGTCTAAGGCATCGCCTCGCCAGGCGATGCATCCATTGCAGAGGCGCTATAGTATTGGTTTGCGCAGCATCTTTGCCGCAATGGCTCAAGATGAGATCCAGAGCACGCATGAACCATGGCCGATAATCAGGATCAGTTTACCGACGGCGACACCGCTGGCAACTCCGCCGACCTGCGCGCCGAACTTGCCAGAGCAAAGGCGGAAGCGCGTACGCAGCAGGAAAGGCTCGAACGTGATTTGCGACTTGCCCGCAACGCGCTGCCGACGCAACGCGATCCGAGCACGGTCGCTCAGAATATCGCGGTGCAGCAACAGACCCAGGCACTGCGCAGTACACTGCGTGAGAAGGATCGGTTGATAGAGCAGCTGACAAAGCAGTGCCGTGGCCTGGAGGATCAGCTCGAGGATCATTTCCAAGAGTTGGATGCGCTGCGCCTGCAAGTCGAAGAGCGCGAGTTGGTGCTGGCTGAAGCGCGGCGCCGACCAGGATCGCCGCCAGCGCCAGCATCGGAATCGCAACCGGAATCACCTTGGGCCGATTCGGCGGAGTCTTCTTCGAGGGCGGCGCCTGATTGGGCATCGACGCCGGACGGTGCTGACCTTGCGCAATTAATACTTGGCGCTGGTGAGGCCAAGCCGCCGCCGATTCAGCCGCAACGCAAGAGCGGCGGCGCACTGGCGTTTTTCATCGGCCTGTTGGTGGGGCTCTTGATCGCTGCCGGGATCGGCGGCGGTCTGTGGTGGAGCGGGCACTGGCCGCCGGCCCGCCCTCCCGCGGTGTCGCAGCCGTCGTTTCTTTCCTGGCTTTCGTCTCTGTTGCCGACAGGTGCCAAGACCGAGCCAACCGCGGTGGAACCGGAGTTGGCGAGTCCATCGGAAGGGGATCAAGCTGCGTCAGCCGTGGATGCGGAGCCAGAGCCAGAGCCAGAGCCAGAACCAGAAATAGCCCCGGTGCGCGGCGTCGCACGTGATGCCAACGGACCCGAGATGATCGCGCTCAATCCGGGTCGCTTCCGCATGGGCAATCCGACTGGCATGACCAGCGGCGACAACCGTCCCGCGCGGGATGTCACACTACCCTCCTTTATGGTTGGCGCTCGCGAGGTCACCTTTGCCGAATACGACCGCTTTGTCAGCGCCACCGGCGCACGCCGGCCCAAAGACTATGGCTTTGGGCGAGGCAGGCAGCCGGTGGTCGACGTGACTTGGGATGAAGCCGTGGCCTATACGCGCTGGCTGTCTCGCCGCACCGGCAAGCCCTATCGGCTGCCGACCGAAGCGGAGTGGGAGTATGCGGCCCGTGCGGGAACCCGCTCCATGTTCTGGTGGGGCTACGACAAGCTGGCTGGGGGCGCCGTTTGCTTGGACTGCGATACGCGGCAGGTACCGCGCGCGCCCGCGCCGGTCGGTGCCAGCGGACCGAATCCATTCGGGCTCTACGATACCGCCGGCAATGTTTATGAATGGGTCGCCGACTGCTATCGCCCGAGCTACACCGGCGCCCCGACCGATGGCAGCGCCGTGACCGAAATTAGCTGCCGCCAGCGCGTCGCCCGCGGCGGCAGTTTTAAGACCCCGGCCAGTTCGGCACGCGTGGATGCCCGCCGCGCGTTCGAACCCGACACGCATATCAATATGCTTGGATTCCGCGTCGCCCGCGATGCCCGCTGAGTCCGCCGGCCAGCCAGCTCGCGTGCTCGGCGTTGGCATCGCGACGCTCGATATCATCAATTTGGTGGCGGCCTATCCGGCCGAAGATGCCGAGGTACGAGCGCTGGCTCAGCGCATCGGTCGTGGCGGCAATGCGGCCAACAGCTTGGCCGTGCTGCGCCAGTTCGGGCACGGCTGCGCCTGGGCCGGCACGCTGGCCGATGACGCCGGCGCCGCCTTGATTGGCGACGATTTCGCGCATCGCGGTATCGATTGCCGACGGGCCATGCGCCTCCCGGGAACGCGAACGCCGACCTCCTACATCGCCGTCAGCCGTGCTACCGGTAGCCGGACCATCATCCACCATCGCGATCTGCGCGAGTTCAGCGCGCGGGACTTCGACGCGGTCCCTTTGGCGGGGCTTGACTGGGTCCATTTCGAGGGTCGGGTCCCGGATGAAACCGCCGGGATGATCGCCCGTGTGCGCCGCGAGCGGCCCTGCTTGCCCATCTCGGTCGAGATCGAAAAGCCGCGCGACGGCATCGAGCGTCTGTTTTGCGGTGCCACCCTGTTGATCTTTGCGCGTGCCTTCGCCGAGGCCGTCTCGGCGCCGGGCCGAGTCGTCGAGCCAAGCGCGTTTCTGCGCGAGCGCCTCCAGGGCTGCGAAGCCGAGATCTGTCTGCTGCCCTGGGGCAGCGAAGGTGCCTATGGGGCCCTGCGCGGCGGCGAACCTATCTTCGCGCCCGCGCATCGTCCGGCGAGTCTGGTAGACACCCTCGCGGCCGGCGATGTCTTCAACGCGGCCGTCATCGACGGCATGCTGCGTGGTTTGGAGCTGCGGTCGCTGCTCGAGCGCGCCAACCGCATCGCCGGGCACAAATGCGGTCGCCAAGGACTGGACGGGTTGATCGACAGCGCAGCGGACGCGGGCTTGCTGTAACGGCCCCAACGATTGCGCTCTGTGCTGCGTTCGGCAGGTCGCGAATCGCGGCTGCAAGCCGCTCTCCCGGGCAGGTGCGAAGGCGAGGACCCGTTCCCTCGCTTTCTCCGATTGCGATCACGAAAACCATGTCATTTGTATGGCTGTTTAACTTGTTGTTGACCAGTCATCTAAGGGCTCGGATTCGGCTGCAACCGATGCGCCGCGTCGATCTCGGCGATGACTTCGTCGCTTAGTTCCAGTTCGGTGCTGCCGAGGTTGACCTCCAACTGCGCCATGCTGGTTGCGCCGATGATGTTGGACGTGACGAAGGGTCGGCTGGTGACCCATGCCAGGGCCATTTGCGATGGGTCTAGGCCGTGGCGACGGGCGATGGCCAGGTAGCGGTCGGTGGCGGCCACCGCCTCGGGGTTAGAATAACGGTCGAAACGCGCGTACAAGGTCAGCCGCGCGCCTTCTGGCCGGGCACCCTGCTCATACTTGCCGGAGAGCATGCCGAAGGCCAGCGGCGAATAGGCCAACAGGCCGCACTGCTCGCGGATCGCGACCTCGGCCAGGCCGATCTCGAAGCTTCGGTTCAGTAGGTTGTAGGGGTTCTGGATGCTGACCACACGCGGCAGCCCTTGGTGTTCGGCCAGCGCCAGCGCGTGCATGGTACCCCAGGGGGTCTCGTTGGACAGGCCGACATGGCGAATCTTGCCTGCCTTGACCAGATCGTCAAGCACGCTCAGGGTCTCCAACAGCGGCACGCTGTTGTCCGTCTCGCTGTGCTGATACCCGAGCTTGCCAAAATAATTGGTATCGCGATCTGGCCAGTGCAGTTGGTAAAGGTCGACATAGTCGGTCCGAAGACGGCGCAGGCTGGCATCGAGCGCTGCTTCGATATTGGGCCGATCCAAGCGCCCGCTGGCGCCGCGTGGGTGGGGTATCCAGTCCGCTGGCCCGGACACCTTGGTGGCCAAGATCAAGTTCTCGCGATGTCCGCGGGCCGCGAGCCAATTGCCGATGTAGGTCTCGGTTCGGCCCTGGGTCTCCGCCATGGGCGGAACCGGGTACATCTCGGCCGTGTCGATGAAATTGATGCCGGCAGCGACGGCGCGATCAAGCTGATCAAAGGCATCGCGCTCCGTGTTCTGCTCGCCGAAGGTCATGGTACCGAGGCATAACGCACTGACAGGGATGTCGGTGCTGCCCAGATGACGATAATGCATGGTTGTTTCTCGTGGGTTAGGTGAAGGGCCCTATCGGCCCCGGATCGCTGCAGGGCGCCGCATCTGTCGAGGCAACGCCAAGCTAAGATGCGGATTGTGATCTCCCAAGGAACCCCGACCTCGTTGAATCAGCTGCTTCCACCGCAACCGCGCAGGCGACGAGCCGATCCGCTATGACTCTTGACTCCGCCCTATTCTCGTCTTTCGCCATCGGCACCGCGCTCACGCTCTACCTCTGCGTTCTGGGCGTCGCGTTGTTTCAGGCGCCCTGGCGCAGGTTATTGCGAGCGCGGCTGTCGCATGTCTTCTTCGGTGCCACCCTGGTGCTGATGTTCCTCTGGCAGATGGACGCGCAGGTGCAACCGGGGCTCAACTATCACCTGCTCGGTCTGACAGCGGTGACGCTGATCTTCGGCTGGTCATTCGCGATCATTGCCGCATCCTTAGCGTTCCTAGGCGTCCATATCAATGGGGGTCTTGGTTGGGAGGGCTTCGCGCTGAATGCGCTGTTGAGCGGCGTACTGCCGATCACGCTGACGCAGATCATGCTAGTGCTGATCCGCCATTATCTGCCCAAGCAGTTCTTCGTCTATGTGCTGGTCAATGGCTTCCTTACTGCCGGGCTGGTCGGCGTGGCAATGGGGTACACGGCCGCCTGGCTGCTGGTGAACAGCGGTGCCTACACCTTCGCCCAGCTCAGCCAGACGGTACTACCCTTCTTTCCGCTGATGTTCATGCCTGAGGCCATGCTCAACGGCTGGATCATGGTGATCTTAGTGGCGTTTCGCCCGGAGTGGGTCTATTCTTTTTCGGACGAGCAATATATCAAGGGCAAATAGTCGTTTTGCTCGTCGGTCCGCTGCCTGCCAAGCCAACGCCGGGCGTTCGGGGTGGCAGCGAACCAAGTGTTTTCGGGAGTCGCAAGCATGGGTTGGGTGGGTAAGCTAGTCGGTGGCCTGTTGGGCTTCGCCACGGGTGGACCGATTGGCGCCGTGCTCGGTGCAACGCTGGGTCACGGCGTCGATCGAGGGGTGCAAACTCTGGCCGCGGACATGCAGTTGCCGCCGGGTGACCGCAAACGTATCGAAAGCGTTTTCTTCGCTGCCACCTTCTCCACCATGGGCCACCTGGCCAAGGCCGACGGACGCGTGTCCGCCGCCGAAATTGCACTAGCCGAGGCGGCCATGGCCCGCTTGCAACTCACTGGCGAGCGGCGCAGTGCCGCCATCGCGCTGTTCCGCCAGGGCAAGGCGCCGGACTTCGACCTGCGGGCCGTCATCGAGCGCTTTCGCCACGAATGCCTGGGCCGGCGGATGCTGGTGCAGATGTTTTTGGAGATTCAGCTTCAGGCCGCCTATGTCGACGGCGAACCCTCCGCCGCGAAACGCCGCGTGCTGGAAGAGATTCGCGAGGGACTGCGCATCCCGCATATCATCTTCCGCCAGTTGGAAAATCTGGTTCGGATGCAGCGCCAAGCCGGCGCCGCCGGGGCAGGTCATGCCGGTGCCGGCCGCGGGCAGCCCAAGGGGCCGACCCTGCGCCAGGCCTATTCGGTGCTTGGTGTGACCCCAAAGGACTCCGACGCCGCCGTCAAGCGTGCCTACCGCAAGCTGCTGAGCCAGCATCATCCGGACAAGCTCGTTTCCAAGGGCCTGCCGGAAGACATGATCAAGCTCGCCACGCAAAAGACCCACGAGATTCGCCGCGCCTACGAGATGATCCAAGACGCCCGCGCCGCGTAGGAGCGGCGCCAACGCCGCGACCGCCGCGCCGGCTCGTGGGAGCGGCGCCTCGCCGCGATCAACCGCGACCTACCGCAACGACCGGCTATCGCGGCAGGCGGTCGCCCCGAGGGCGGGGCTCCTACCCGGTCGTCCCGGTGGCGGGGCTCCTACGGACGGAGCGAATGCCGATCAGGCCGAGCGCCATAAAGGCCAGCGTCGCTGGCGCTGGAACCGCTGCCGCTGCCGCGACGGCGGTACCGCCAGCGTAGGTGTTGACAGTCAACGCAAGCGTCAGGAAGTCTCCATTCTCGATGGTATAGCTGTATCCCTCTGTGTCAAGCGCGGAGCGCCAAGGGCGCCAAAGTCGCGCAATCACCCGGTGCAGCGGCCCTCGGTCCTCGGCGCTTGGTCCACTCTCCAGATCGCGTCGTTTTGGTGGCCGGAGCCCGTGTCCTCGCCGATGATCAGCGTGTTGTCATCGGTGATGTAGGCGGTTTTCTGATCCGGTATCACATAAGACAGCTCGTTGGCACTGCGGCCCATCGCATAGCGCTTCTCGACCGTTGCGATGCCGTTCGCGCCCACCTTGACCTCGATCGGGAAGCCGTAGTCGTAGGGGTTCATCGTCGCCTTGGCCGAGTCGGACGTGCCATCGCCGCCAAAGTACAGCGACATCACCGCCGCATAGCTGCCGACGGTGTTGCCGTCGAGGAACTGCATCGCGTCCGGCTCATTCTCCTCTGAACCCAGATGCGACTCCTAGGGCGTGTTGAAGCCGGCGCAGGGCACCCAGCCGCCGCGCACGCCAGAGAAGTCGATGGGGCGGGTGGCAACCGGCGTCAGGGTGCCGTCGGATTCTTGGGTCAAAAGGGTCTGGTAGACCGCGCCTGGACGATTCTCGAAATGCGAGATCAGATACAGCCGACCATCCAAGCCCTGAATCAGTGAGTTGAAGTCGTTGCTGTTGGTGATGATCCCGTGTCGGGATGATGGCGCGCGGCTAAGGTGTGCGATTGAGTGCAGGATCGGGACTGTACAATGACGCTCAGTCAGGTTTCCAGAGCCGGATCTTGCGACCGCCAATGGTGTTGCCAGGAGCGGGGCTTTCGGTCCAGCTCGCAAATTTTACACTGCATAGTCGTCGCGTATCGAAGATCGAGAGGGCGTAAGAGATTATAAATAATAATTTTATCGGGCGGATGCTGGCGTATGCTAGCGGATTGGAGTCACCAGCGGGCGCAAACGGTAGGAAAAACTGTCAGCTATTTTTACAGTCTCGCCGCCCTGACCTTATTCTGGTAACGGTTGCGGTTTCGAACATTTTAATAAATAAGTAAAAAATATAAATGGCCCGATTTATGCTCTCGATTTCTGGCGTTGGCCGCAAGAGCTGCCGATGTTCACCAGGTTGTGGCAGCAGTGTCGAGTTTGCCGTGCTCCAACGGCGTAGTTCGGCATCAAAGCCCCTCAATACGTCCGTCAGCCCTGAATTTAAAGAGTTTTCAAAATGAAGCAAGACACGACCTCGCATCGACCCATGCCCTACCTCCGGCTGATCGCGGCAGGGATGTTGTTATTAGGTACAAGCCAGTCGCAGGCGGCACTGATTGGCGTCGATGCAGGCATCCCGGACCTGCAGGCGACATCCCTTAGCATCGACTACGATTCTACTGGTAGTTCGGGCTACAACGTGCTGATTTACAACAGTAGCGCCACATCGCTCAGCTACTTCGACGGCACTGCCATGACGTCGCCCGGGCCCGGGGCTGGCTTTCTTGATTTTCAAGTCACGTTCTCCTCCCCGGGGGTACTCGACACCGGGACCGTCCAGGTCTGCGACGGCGGCAGCGGGACCAGTTGCGCGGGTGACATTATTGTCGGTGGCACACTGATGAGCTTCGGCTACGAGTTTGCGTCTGGTTCCCCGAACAGTGCAGTGGCTATCGACGGAACCTATTCTATTAACACCAGCAATAGCACGAGTTATCCGTTCATGCTCGGTGAAACCGGTAACTTTATCTTCACCCTGAGCGGCCTGCCGGCAGGGGTCAGCGATTGGTCCACTAGCTTCGATGCCGGAAACAGCATTGCCGGCGTGGGTCCTGGGGACGTTACCGGCCCGGCACAGGCGCCGGTACCCTCGACGCTGACGCTGATGGCGTTCGCGCTGTTAGGCGCCTATCGCCTGCGCCGACGCTAAGTCAAGTTGAAGCCGCCTCGGGCGGTGGCTTTAGCAATGCTTGGCTTTTTGCCAGGCATTGCCTTCCTCCCTCTTCCGTCTCCGTCTGCTGCCGAGTGCTCACGGTAGGTGCTGCACGACCCCTGCGCAGTACTGCTGGCGGTCGGCAGACCCCATTTGATCTCGCGCGGCAAGCGGGAATCGCATCTCCCCAATGCTCGGCATGCGGCCCGATCCCTCCGGGTTAATCGGCAACGCTTATGGCGCCGCGCCACCCCTATGCAGAACCCCTCTTGATTTACAAGAAAGCTGACTACGGCTAAGTTCGCCATCAGGGCCGCATGCTGTGCCTAGCGCGCGGTGCTGATCAGCCGTGGTGCCTGCAAATTGCAACTGCCGTGCTTTGCAAATTGCAACCCCTTGCTTTGCAAAATGCAAGCCGAAATGCGATTCACTTGCATGCAGTCCTGCGATCGACGTCCCGCTGCCGCCGCCGAACGGCCTGTCGGTTGCCGACTTGGGCTACCTGCGCTCACATCCAGTCAGCGGGCGTGTTGTTGCTAGAACGCTGATTTCTAGCGTCTCTTGCTCTCCTTCCGGATTCCTGCGTTGCGTTTCGTGGGTGTTGCGCAGCGAGCGCAATGAACCCGATAGACTGCCTCGAGTGCTGCCTGGCCTGCTATTTGCTTCCGTAGGCCCAATGCGGCGCCCAGACGAAGGTTCTTGGCAAGTTTGGCTAGGCCCAGTGAGCCCCTGAAAGCCAGCTTCGTCAACCTGCTCCGCCCACCAGTTTTTACCCGTAATCATCTGCTTAGCAGCCATCATTTCAGTCTCAGCGAACGAGGACGTCCGATGACCAATCGATACCCCTTCACCTTCAGGCCGAGCCCGGTCCTGCTGCTCGGCGCAATCCTTGCGCTGATGGTGCAGACCAGCGTCGCCAGCCCCAGTTCGGGCGGATACCTAACGCAGAACCCCGGTTTGCCCTACGTCGAGACGTCGCAGACCGGCACCGGCGTGTTCACCGCATCCACAGGCACCTTCGTCATTAATGCCTCGTTGACAAATGGGGTGTTCGCGAGCGGGCCGTACCCGGCCGATGGCACCGTCACGGTGAATGTGTTGCTCGGCGCCAATGGCGTGCCGCAGCCCGGCGCGTCGCCCAACTTGATCGTCAGTGGCACCACCAGCGACGGCAGCAACAGCTATGGCGCGCCGTTGATCCTGGGTACCGTCACCGAGACGGGTTTCTTCAACTTCTCGCAGACCTCAGACATCATCTTTCTGCGCTTCGACGTGAATGGCGGCAGCCTGGCGTCGGACCCCGCCTTCGCCAATGGCGACGGCGTGCTGCGACTCGTGCTGGAAGGCTCAAGCTTCGACGGCGTCTTTACCAATAGCTTCAACTGCGGTGTCAGCGCCAACACGCGCTGCAAAATCGAGGTCGGCCCGGTCGTCCCAGGCATTTTGGGCGACCGCGTCTGGGAAGACCTCGACGGCGACGGCATCCAAGACTGCGTAGACCCGGTACGCGGCGGCGACGGCATCGTCGGCAACGCCGGCGATACCGGCCCCGAGTGCGATGCTGGCGTGCCGGACGTGCCGGTGCTGCTCTACGAGCCCGGCCCCGACGGCGTCTGCGACAGCGGTGACGAGGGCGCGGCAATCGCCGAGACCACCACCGATGCCGACGGCTTCTACCGCTTCGAGGACATTCGCCCGCAGCCCTACTGCGTCGAGTTCAACCCTGAGCAGAGCCAGGTGTGTGAATTTGGCAACGTGCAGTTCACGCTGCAGGATCAGGGCACCAACAACAATCGCGACAGCGATGCCGACCCGACCACCGGCAAGACCGACATCGTCTTCGGGTTTTCCGGAACCCCCAACCTCGGCGTCGACGCCGGCATCTATTGCGCCGCCGAAGTGGGCGATCGCGTCTGGGACGACTCCGTAAGCTTCGGTGAGACTCGCAACGGTATCCAAGATGCGGACGAGCCGAGTATCCCGAACTGGCCGGTCGAGCTCTACCGCTGCGACGCGCAGGATAACCAGTCGCTGGTTGCGAGCACCGCGACCGACGAGAATGGCGAGTACCTGTTTACGGGCCTCGCCCCCGGCACCTACAGCGTCAAGTTCGCCCAGCCCGGCACCTTCGACGGCGTCGACTACAGCGACTACCAGTTCACCGTGCTGATGGCCGGCGACGAAGCCGCCGCCGACAGTGACGCCAACACCACCACCGGCGGCACCGGCTGCAACATCGATCTGGAGCCCGGCGAGAGCGACGTGACCTGGGACGGCGGTGTGTATCTCGACCCGACGCCGCCCGTCGGCAGCATCGGCGACTTGCTGTTCTACGACATCAACCGCGACGGCATCCAGGGCGATGACGAGTTCGGCATCAACGGCAACGACTTCGGCCCGATCGACGTGCGTCTGTTCAATAATTGCAGCACCACGCCGCAGCAGATCCAAACCACCAGCATTGACGCGAACGGCGAGTACCTCTTCACCGACCTGCCCCCCGGCGACTACTGTGTCGAGATCGACCTGCCGCCCGCCGACTCCGGCTTCTGTGAGTTCGGCGATCCGCAGTACACGCTGCAAGACGCCCTGGGCAACAGCGCTGACGCCGAAGACAGCGATGTCGATCCCGAAACCGGCCGCACCGGCAGTATCGCGCTCGGCCTCAGCGAGCAGAATCTGACGCTCGATGCCGGCGTCTACTGCCCGAGCATCATCGGCGACCGCTTCTGGGACGACAGCCGCAACCCCGACGGTCAGCAGGATGAAGACGAGTCGCCCGAGACCGGCGAGCCTGGCCTCGGCGATATCACCGTCAACCTCTACGTCTGCGACAGCTTCAACGGCACCGCGGCCGGTGAGCCCATCGACTCGATCGACACCGAAAGCGACGGAGTCTACGAGTTCCCGGTGGACCCCGGTGTCTACGAGATTGAGTTCGTGCTGCCGCAGAACCTCATCGACGCCGGCTACGTGTACACCATGCAGAACATGGGTGACGACGCCAGCGACAGCGACGCGAGCGCCATCGGCGGTCGCACGGGCTGCACCATCCAGATCGGCTCCAACGAAGAAGACCTCAGCATCGACGGCGGCGCCGTGCAGCCCATCGCCAGTCTCGGCGACCGGCTGTTCGAAGACGACAACGGCAATGGCCTGCAGGACGACGGCGAGACCGGTGTCGACGGCATCCAGGTTGCCCTCTACGATAACGGCGATGGCACCAACACAGGGTGCACCGGCTTCACGCCGGACGATGCCCTAGCCGTGGGCGTCACCGCAGACGGCCTGTACGGCTTCGACGGACTTTTCCAGGGCAACTACTGCGTTGAGTTCCGCGTGCCGGAGGACTTCTGCCAAGTCGGCAGCCTGCGCATCTCGCAGCCGAACACCGGCGCCGACGACGCGCTCGACAGCGACATCAATCAGACCACGCTGTTCACCGGAAACATCTTCCTGCCGGCGGGCGCCGACGACCCGAACTGGGACGCCGGCATCTACTGCGGCGCCGAACTCGGTGATCGCATCTGGGAGGACCTGAACGCCGACGGCGAGCAAGCCTGCTCCGACTTCACCGGTGACGGCATCATCGGCGACGCCAACGACACCGGGGCGGAATGCTCCGACACCGGTATCGACGGCCTCACTGTCGATCTTCTGAGCCCCGGTCCGGATGGGCTGTGCAACACCGGCAACGAAGAGGTCCGCGACGCCGCCACCACCAGCGATGGAGGCTTCTACCTGTTCACCGATCTGGAGCCCGGCGCCTACTGCGTCCAGCACCAAGTGCCGGCCGACTATCGCTGCACCGAAGCTAACGCCCAGGGCGTGGCCAACACCAGCGACAGCGATACCTTGGACATCGGTGGCAACCTCTGCCAGAGCGATGATCCGGGCCAGAACCCGATCGTCTTGAGCTCCAACGAGAGCGACCGGACCTGGGACGGCGGCGTCTACCAGCTCGCCAGCCTCGGCGACTTCGTGTTCGAAGACAGCAACAGCAATGGCCAGCAGGACATCGGCGAGCCGGGGGTTGCTGGCGTCACCGTGAATCTGCTCAACTGTACCAACGAGCCGGTTGTCGACGGCAACGGCCAGTCGGTTGGTGCTCAAGTCACCGGCGACAACGGTTTCTACCTGTTCGACGATCTCCTGCCGGGCTGCTACCTGGTCGAGTTCGTGCTGCCCAGCATCGAGAACTTCGATGTCGGCTTCACGGTCGCGAACTTCGAACTCCCCGAGCCCTTCGGTCAGGGTGATGCGGGCGACAGCGACGCCGACACCGGCACCGGCCTGACCGGTCAGTACAACCTCGTCTCCGGTGAGATCAACCTGACCGTCGACGCCGGCCTAACGCTGACGCTCGATGTGCAGCCGGCCAGCCTCGGCAACCGCGTCTGGGAGGACTTGAACGCCAACGGCATCCAAGACGCCGGTGAGCCCGGTGTCGATGGGGTGACCATCCAGCTGCTCGACAGCAATGGTAGCGTCATCAATACCGACACCAGCGCAAACGGCGGCATCTACGGGTTCACGGATCTGCCGCCGCTGGAAGACGACGGGGCCACTCCGATCAGCTACGGCGTCAGCTGCCTCCTGCCCGACGGCTACGCCTACACGCCGAGCTTTGACCAATCCCGAGACGACGACAGCAACAGCAACGCGGACCCGTCCACCGGCGACATGGGCAGCTACAGCTTGAGCGCGGGCGAGGACCTGCCGACCATCGATTGCGGCCTGGTGCAACTACCGGCCGGTCTCGGTGACTTCGTGTTCTTTGATACGGATCGCGACGGCTTACAGGACGCTGGCGAGCCTGGTATCGAAGGCGTGACCGTTACCTTGCGTGACCCTGGTGGCAACGGAGTCTGCGAAGCCAACGACAACCTGCTCGACACGACCACGACCGAGGATGACGGTTATTACGAGTTCGGTGATCTGGCCCCCGGCGACTACTGCGTCTCCTTCGAGCAGCCCGCCGGTCTTGAGGTCAGCCCACGGCAGCAAGGCGGCGTCCCTGCCATTGACAGCGATGGCCTGATCAGCGACCTGGTCACCCTCGAAGCCGGCGACTTCGACGAGACCATTGATGCCGGCTTCTATGAGAAACTGCCCGATGGCGGCATCTGCATCCCGTCCATCGACTTCGATCTGCAGGGCCTCAGCGCCGGCACCCTGGTCAGCGACCAGTTCCTGGGTGTGAGCGTCAGCGCCGTCGATCGCAACGGCAACTCGAAGCAGGCGATGATCTTCGACAGCGCCTTCCCGACCGGCGGCGACCCGGATCTCGGCACGCCGAACGAGCAGTACGGTGGTCCGGGCGTCGGCAGCGGCGGCGCCAGCAACCGGCGTGGGCTGGACAACATCCTGATCCTCTCCGAGGACGGTGACGCATCCGATCCGGATGACGACGCCCGCGGCGGCGAGATCTACTTCGACTTTGACCAGCCAACCCAGGTGCGTCAGGTCGAGATCGTCGACATCGACTCCGGCGAGGACGGCGGCTTTATCGAGGCCTTCGACAGCAACGGCAACTCGGTCGCGCTCGGATGGATCGAAGGGCTCGGCAACAACAGCTACCAGATCGTCGAGCTGAATGCCGAGAACGTCAGCCGGTTGGTCGTGCACTTCCCGAGCAGCGGCGGGGTCGGCGGCTTGGCCTTCTGTCCGGACATCGACATCCGCAAACAGGAGGAAGGGCCGGACGTTCGCAAGGTCCAGGCCGGTGATAGCGTGACCTTTGAGATCGCGGTCACCAACGATGGCGAGGAGCCGCTGACCAACGTCATCGTCACCGATCCGCTCCTGCCGGCCTGCGACAAGGTTATCGGCAGCCTGGCGGTGGGTGAGGAGCACGCTTATAACTGCACCACCAGGGTCGGTGGCGGCTTCGCGACCCAGACCTTCGCCGACTCGTTCAATCAGCGTGGTTTCGACAACAACGACGGCGACGCGAATTGGCTCAACGACTGGACCGAGTACGACGTGGCCAACAGCGGCGGTGCCTCCCAGGATCCCTTGTCCGGCAACATCCTGGTCGGCTCCAACAACAAGGTCTGGATGAACGACAGACCCGATACCGGCACCGAGCCGAGTCTGTGGCGTTCGGTCGACCTGGCCGGGGCCACCAGCGCAATGCTGAGCTTCGACTGGACGGTGCATTGCGGCGTCGATCGCGACGACAAGATCGTCGCCGAAGTCTCCGCGGACGGCGGCGCCAATTGGACCAGGCTGACGGAGTTCACCGGCTTCAAGGGCAACGACCGCAATAGCAGCGGCGACAAGTACTGCGCCACCATGAATCCGGAGAGCTTCGACATCTCTGCCTTCGCCTCCGAGAACACCACCATCCGCTTCCGGGTGGCCAACCTGTACGGCGGCAGCGACGAGATGTTCAAGCTCGACAATGTCGTGATCGTTGCCGAGGGCAGTGGCAGCGGTGGTTACATCAATGAAGCCTGCGTGACCGGTCTCGCTAACAGCGGCTCGGTCAGCGACTGCGATACCTCCGAGGTGGTCGTCGAAGATGGCCCGGTGGAGCCGCGGACCACGCCGGAGATTGACATTCGCAAGCAGGCCGAGGGCGCCGATGAGCGCAGCTTCGCGGCCGGCGACAGGGTGACCTTCGAGATCGCGGTGACCAACACCGGTGACGAAGTCCTGACCAACGTCTTGGTCTCCGATCCGCTGCTGCCGGCGTGCGACAAGACCATCGCGTCGCTGTCGGTGGGCGGGAGCGAGGTCTACAGCTGTCAGAGCCTGTTGGGCAGCGGGGCAACGGCCATGACCTTCGAGGACGGCTTCGATCCGCAACGATTCGACAACAACGACGGCGACACCGACTGGAGCACGGACTGGATCGAGTACGACGTGGCCAACCATAACGGCGCGGCTCAGGACCCACTGTCCGGACGCGTACGCATCGGCAGTAACAAGAAGATCTGGCTGAACGACTACAGCGACACGGGCACCGAGCCCAGCATCATGCGCACCGCAAACCTGTCCGGCGCGACCGCGGCAACGCTGAGCTTCGACTGGACGGTGCACTGCGGCGTCGATGCCAACGACGAGGTGGTGGCCGAGATCTCCGCCGATGGCGGTAACACCTGGACCACGCTGAAGCCCTTCACCGGCTTCAAGGGCAGCGATGCCGGGTCAGCGGGTACCTATTGTCAGAACATGACGCCGGAGAGCTTCGACATCTCTGCCTTCGCCTCCGAGGACACCAGCATCCGCTTCCGGGTGGCCAATCTCTACGGCGGCAGGGACGAGATGTTCAAGGTCGACAACGTCAAGATCGAGGCGGTTGGCTCCGAGGCCGAAGGCTACACCAACGAGGCCTGCGTCACGGCACAGGGCGACAGTGAAGCCGTCAGCGACTGCGACACCTCCAGGGTGAGCGTGGACAACGGCAACCAACCGGGTGGAGACCCTGAGATCTGTGCAACGCCTGATATCGATGGCACCATTGGCGATTGGGATCTGAACGCGGATTTCTATGCCAAGATGTACGAGGCCGGACGGTCCTGGAAGGCGCATCTGTCCGATGCCTATGTTCGCTACGTCGACGGTCGTCTGTACCTGCTCGTGCTGACCACGGACGGCAATGTGGCCGACCAGAGTCCTGAGGATGCCTGGGTCAAGGTTTACGACCGTGCAAACTCGACACAGGTCGATGGCCATTCTGACGACTTCCGGTGGGTCTTCGATGGCAGCTTGCGGATCGGCTACGAGGCCTCGTTCGCGTTGCCGGCAGGCAGCTACGACTCGGTCGAGATCCATCTCAACGTCAATGGCGGCGATACCGCTTCGACAGGCAAGAGACGCACCCAGACGCTGTCTCTCGAGGCCGTTGAAGTCTGCGTTTCGGACGACGATGCGAATGCCAGCCAAGGCAGCGCGGAGACCGTGACGATCGAGGCCGAGGACGGCAGCATGGGACGCTGGTGGAAGGTCAAGTCCGATGGCGACGCTTCGGGCGGCAAGTACATCACCATCCGGTCCGGTAAGAACAGCACCGGCAGGGTGCCGACCTCAGGGAGGGGCAAGGCCAGGTATAGCTTCACCGTGCAGGAGGCCGGCAGCTACAAGTTGTGGGGCCGGGTGATCGCGCCGAACGGCAACGACGACTCGTTCTGGGTGCGCATTGATGGTGATGACTGGGTGCGTTGGAACGACATCCCGCAAGGCGCTAACTGGGCATGGGACGATGTCCACGATGCCGACAAAGGCAACGCGCCGCTCGAGGCCTGGCTGGAAGCCGGTGACCACACCCTTGAGCTGCGCTACCGGGAAGATGGCACCAAGCTCGACAAGTGGCTGCTGACCAACGACCTGACGCTAAACCCCAACTTCTAAGGGGCGCAAAACGGCAGGGATGCCGAGCACAACGACCACGGAGCGGGCCATTCAATCAAAGGCGGACAACGCAAGTTGTCCGCTTTTTTTGTGTCTGCCTTCCGGCCGTTCTCGCCCATCGCAGGGTTGCCAAAGTATCAGGGATGCCCAGTTGTGAACCCGTTCCGCTGTTGCCCGCCTGCCTGAGAGGCGCATCACAGTTCGCTGTGCCCAAACGGCCGATCCTTTAGCCGTGGGATGACAAATCCCGCCGGGGCTGAGTCCCCGACCTAAAGAGATCGAAAAAATCCGTGGGAGCATAGCCATGTTGAACGCAACGCAGATTTCCGTCCTCGCGATCACCGCTTCGCTGTCGTTCGCCAGCCTGCCGAGTAGCGCCCTTGCAGCTCAGCGCGACGCATTGTTCCAGTCGGCCAGGGGCCAGGCCACCAAGGTGCAACGCGGTCGCACGGCTTTGCCCGGCAAGAGCCGCGCGGTCAAGGTGGACAAGACGCAGTTGGGCAAGGGGCGTATGCGCCTGAACCTCGGCCTCGGCCCGGACCTGATCGCCGTGCGCGAGCGCAGCGCCGAGCATCGCGGCGGGCGCAAGGCCTGGATCGGGCGCATCGCTGGCGACGACGACAGCCAAGTGGTCTTCGCCGAGGTCGGCAACGCCGTGGCCGGCACCATCCGTCACCGCGGGCGCCTCTATAAGCTGATGCCCGGCGCCGGCGGCAACGCGACCCTGGCCGAGGTCGACGGCAGCGATCCGCTGCCTTCCGGGCACATGCCCGATCCCCTGGCCGGCCTGCGAATCTTGCCCGACACTATCGGTGAAGGCGAGACTGGCAGCATCGGCGGTGAGAGCACCGGCAGCGAGAGCATCGTCGACGTCTTGGTCGCCTTTAGCCCCGAGGCCAAGGCCGCCAACGGCGGCGAAGACGGCATCGAGGCCGTGATCACGCTGGCCGTGGCCGAGACCAACCAGGCCTACCTCAACAGCCAGGCCCCGGTGCAGCTGCGTCTGGTCGGTACCGTCGAGACCGTTGAGTCCGAGAGCGGCAGCATGAGCACTGACCTCGGTCGCTTGGCCTCCACCACCGACGGTCATCTCGACGATGTGCTGGTCGAGCGCGAGGCCCTCGGCGCCGATGTGGTCAGCCTCATCGTGCACACCGGCGACTACTGCGGCGTCGGCTACCAGATGGGCATGCTGCACCCGGCCTACGCCGAATACGCCTTCAACGTGGTCAAAGACGACTGTGCCACCGGCTACTACTCCCTCGGTCACGAGGTCGGCCACAACCTTGGCCTGAGCCACGACCACGCCAATGCAACCTCCGGCGTGTTCCCCTACAGCTTCGGCTACCAGGAGCCGACCGGTGCCTTCCGTACCGTCATGGCCTATACCTGCACCGGCGGCTGCACCCGCATCCAGCACTTCTCCAACCCAGAGATCAGCTACGACGGTCAGCTCACCGGCGTCTATGACTACGCCGACAACGCCCTGGCGCTGGCCGATACCGCCCCGCTGGTCTCCACTTGGCGCGAGTCGCAAGCGCCGTTGCTGCCCATCTCCCCGAGCGACCTCGTCGCGAGCGTGCAAGGCTATGACCGCATCGACCTGAGTTGGAGTGATGCTGCGCTGGAAGAGGGCTACCAACTTGAGCGTTCCATCGACGGCGGCCAGAGCTTCGTGCTGATCGCCAGCCTCGCCGCCGACAGCGTAAGCTACAGCGACACCGGCCTCGCCGCCGAGACCGGCTACATCTACCGCCTCAGTGCCTTCAACAGCGCCGGCGTCGCCGACCCGTCCAACGAGGCCTGGGCCACCACCGAGTCCGCCCCGGTGCCGGCGCCCAACGCCCCGAGTGCGCTCGTCGCACAGGCCGCCTCCGACAGTGAGATCGCGCTGAACTGGACCGACAATGCCGACGACGAGACCGGCTTCGAGCTGGAGCGCGACAGCGCCACCGGCTGGCAGCTAATCGCCACCCTAGCCGCCGATACCGGCACCTACACCGACCAGGGCCTGGAGGCCGAGACGGCTTACGCCTATCGCATCCGCGCCACCGGCAACGGCGGACCCTCTGAGTACAGTGCCGCCGTCAGTGTCGTCACCGACCCGGCCCCGGTGTACCCGCCCGCCGCTCCCGCGGACCTCAGCGCCAGCGCCGTCTCCGAGAGCGCAATTCAGCTGAGCTGGAGCGATCAGGCGCTTGATGAGGACGGTTTCGAGATCGAGCGCAGCAGCGACGGTGGCCAAAGCTGGACCGCCGTGGCCTCCCTGAGCGCCGATCAGACCGGCTACGACGACGACGGGCTTGCGGCAGAGACCTTCTACCTCTACCGGGTGCGTGCTTACGGTCAGGGCGGCGAGTCCGCTTGGAGCGATACCGCGGGCGCCGCGACCCAGGCACCAGCATCCAGCTGCCAGGTCGAGGGCGCAGCCAGCCTGCGGCTCTACAGCAACACTGCGTATTGGAAGCTCACGAACACTGGCACCGAGGACCTGAGCATCACGCGCATCGAGCTGAGCTGGCTCAGTGCACAGGGCTACCTGAAGACCCTGTACCTGGCCGGCGCAACCATCTGGAAGGGCCGCGACGCCCCGAGCACCGCCGACATCGACTCAGGTTGGGACAGCAATGCCAGCCGCCGGGTGCTGAATGCGGGCGACAGCGAAGACCTGAAGCTTAAGTTCTCCAGGCGCTACTACAGCGACGGTCAGGATGACTACAGCATCACCCTGCACTTCAACGACGGCTGCAGCCTCAGCTTCTAGATTAAATTTCAACTCCCACCGGGACTTCAAGGACGACCCGATTCGGCGGCGCGAAAGCGCCGCTTTTTTTTTTTTTCAGGCGGCCATGAAGGAATCGGGTCGAAGCCTGGCGCGACGTCGTCGATGGACGCCTTCGGTCTTACTTTAGGCTGGTCAGTGAGCGGACGAAGTCCATCGTCGCATTGAAGAAATCCTGATCTTTGTGGCCTTTGCAGTGAGCATGGTTGCGGCGCATGGCCGTTTCGATGCCCGAACCGCGCAACACGTCCTCGCCGGTGGCGAGGTTCAGGCCCGAGATGAAACCGGTCAGCCAATCTTCATAGCGTTGAAATTCCGCCGCATCGCCGTCGTCTTTTGCATCAAAGGCGAGCAGATAATCGGCACAACCGCGCACGCCATAGCCCCAGAGCGGAGGCTCTTCGGCCGATGCGGCGGCGCAGAGCAGCAGGGTCGCGCAAAGGGCGGTGCCGGCGGCAGTGTTGGCTTGGTGCATGATCAAGATGGCCTCCATTGAGCCGACATCGATTCTGTTGGCGTCGCGGCAGCGCTGAGGGCGCATACGGCCACGAGGGTAGGAGCGCCGCCCCCGGCGCGACCGCTGAGGGCGCGACCGCCGCGCTCAAGCGCCTAGTTCGCATCATCCCGGAAGATGAAGCGTTTGCTCCACGGTAACTGTTAAGATGTAGCGTTTTGCGCCGGGCCGCGCCGGGACTTTGGATCTCGCCCGATCGATTTCTCCCGATGAATTCCGAAACCGCGGCTTTCGAACTCGGGATTTCGACCTGTCTGCGAATTGCCCCCACCTCTGCCGGGACTGTCTCCCTCATTGGAATTAACGATGCGCGTGTTGATGATCTCAGACGTCTATTTTCCGCGGGTCAATGGCGTCTCTACGTCCATACAGACCTTTGCGCGGGAATTTACGATCCTGGGCCATTCGGTGACCCTGCTGGCCCCCGACTACGGCCAGCAGGTCTCGGAGCCGTTCGAGGTCATCCGCGTCCCGTCGCGCTACCTGCCGTTCGACCCCGAGGACCGCATGCTCCGGTGGGGTCGCTTGCGTGCGCATCGCGACAAACTGCTGGCGGCGGAGTTCGATCTGGTGCATATCCATACGCCCTTTGTTGCGCACTATGCCGGGTTGGCGCTGGCGCGCTGGCTCTCGCTGCCGGTGATCGAGAGCTATCATACCTTCTTCGAGCAGTACCTCGACAAATACGTGCCGCTGGTGCCGAGCAGTTGGTTGCGTCTGGCCGCCAGGCGTTTTTCAGTCGCACAGTGCAACGACGTGAATGCCCTGGCGGTCCCATCTAAGGCCATGTTGGAGGTTTTGCAGCAATACGGCATCAATACCCCGGCAACGGTGGTGCCCACAGGGATCGACCTAAGCCAGTTCTCCGGCGGCAACGGCGCGCGTTTTCGTCAGACCTGGGGCATCGCCCCCGATCGGCCATTACTAGTACACGCTGGGCGACTCGCATTCGAGAAGAACTGCGAGTTTCTGCTGCACATGCTGGTGCGGGTCAAAGCTGAGGTGCCGGATGTGCTGTTGGTGATCGCTGGCGAAGGGCCGGCACGCAAGCAGTTGGAGGCCCTTGCCGCGCGCCTTGGCCTGGCGGAGCAGGTGCGCTTTATCGGCTACCTGAATCGCGATGGCTCTTTGGAGGATTTCTACGCCGCTGGCGACGCCTTTGTCTTTGCCTCGCGCACCGAGACCCAGGGGTTGGTTTTGTTGGAGTCCAAGGCGCTGGGGACACCTGTGGTCTCCACCGCGGTGATGGGCACCCTTGAGGTCCTAAGGCCCGGTGAGGGCTGTTTGATCGCAGAGGATGACGAGGCCGACTTTGCCTCGCACTGCGTCCGACTGCTGACGGATTCTGCCCTGCGCGATGCCTTGAGCCTGAAGGCCGTGCGCTATGCGGCGGATTGGTCGGCAACAGCGATGGCTCGTCGTATGCTTGAGCTGTACGAACAGGTAACCGGCGTTAGCGCGCAATTGCCAGTCGCGTCAGCGCAGACGGATGCCCATCGACTGGAACCCCTCCGGCCGGCCCGTTTGGCGGAGATTCAGCCGGCATCCGAACGACAATCCCTCCCCTCGACCGATCCGGGGCAGGATGACGAACAGCTAGGGTCCGCGAGCGTGGTCCGAAAAAGACAGCAGGCATTGCCTTGATGCTGGTCGAAGACGGGCGGCATGTGCCCTTGCTGTTGTGCTCCTTCTTGACCGTTTCACCGCGCATTAACGGCGCCAACACCTATGCGTATCGTTGAAGTCATCGCCCCTGAGCGTCACGCCAAAGAACTGATCGGCATGGCCCGCTTTTATGGCGCCATCGACACCTGGTGGGGCCCGCCGAGCGCCGACGGTCGTCAGGCGTTTCGGATGCTGGTCCCGGATGCCGCCCGGCAACAACTGATGGATGCGCTGCAAAGCCTGCTTGACCCGGAGCCAAACGCGCGCATCCTGGTACTGCCTGTAGAAGCGACGCTGCCGCGTCCGAACAGCGCTCGGGACAAGCAATCAGACAAGCCGAACGGCGACGCGGAGGAGGAGCAAGACAACTCCGTGCGCACGACCCGCGAAGAACTCTATACCCAGATCTCCAAGGGCGCGCTGCTAGACTGGAACTACCTGTTGCTGGTTTTGCTGTCGACCCTGGTCGCGACCATCGGGCTGGTGGAGGACAATGTTGCGGTGGTGATCGGCGCCATGGTCATCGCACCGCTGCTCGGACCCATCATCGCCTTCGCCTTTGCGACGTCCTTGGGCGACCGTGAACTCGCGGCGCGGGCCTTTGTCACGGCAATCATCGGGCTGGGTCTGGCGATGCTGCTGGCCATGGCCATGGGGCTGCTCTGGCCTGTGAACCTGCAAAGCCAAGAGATCCTGGCGCGCACCGATGTCGGCCTCGCCAGCGTTGCGCTGGCGCTTGCCTCTGGCGCCGCGGCGGTGTTGTCGCTGACCACGGGCTTGTCGACGACGCTGGTCGGTGTCATGGTGGCCGTTGCGCTGTTGCCGCCGACGGCCGTGCTGGGGATGTTGCTCGGCAGCGCTCGCTGGGAACTGGCCACCAATGCCGGGCTGTTGCTGGCGGTCAACGTGGTCTGCGTGTTGCTCGCGGCGAAAGTGGTCTTTTTCCTTCGCGGCGTCAGGCCGCGGAATTGGCTTGAGCGTACCAAGGCCACGCAGTCGACAGCGCTCTATGTTGGACTATGGGCGGTTCTGCTGGCGCTGCTGATCGGCGCCATCCTGTTTCGCGGGGCCTTGATTTGACCGAGCCTGCCTCCGTCGGAGCGATTTGCAATCGCGACCGCGTCCTCGCCATGCAACTTGAACCATTTGCAAGCATGAGGCGCCCGCAAGCAATCTAGGGCATCGCGGCCCCGGGCGGTAGGCTCGGCGGCATGGATGCGCTGCCGGATTCGCTGCCAACCCAGCCCGGCGTGAAGTCGGCCGAGCAGTGGCAGCGACCGAGGGCGCCGAAGCCTTGCTGCCGGGCGTCCTCGCAGCCGCGGCGGTCATCGAACGGGCCGATGAGGGCGGAGGAGAACTGCTGATCGGTGCGGGTCTGCGTCGGCGGATGGATGTGGCAGGCGGTCTTCGCTGCTAGATGGCCGCTGTGCCCGGCGAGCAGGTTCAGGCAGAGCAATGCGGCCAGCGGCGGGGGCCGGAATCTCACCTGCTCAGCCCTCGTCCTCGTATGGGCTGACTTTAGCATCCTTGAGCCGATAGCCGGCGTCGCCAAGGTCGTTGCTGAATTGCTCTACCTGCATGACGCCCTCTGCCCAGACGGTATCGAACAGTTCCCCTTGGTAGGCGGCGCCATCGGCCGTGAGGACATGCACGGTCTGGTTGGCGGGCGGCGGCGGCACATGGATGCAGGCGCCGAAGTAGGGCACCAGTAGAAACTCCCTGATCTTGCTGGCGTCGGTCTCCAGCGGCACAACAAATCCCGGCAGGCGCAGCCGCTGGCCATCCAATGCCTGAACGACAGGTGCCTCTGCCCAGAGGGCCTTGAGCTTGTCCATCAGCTCGCCAGCGCGGGGGTCGTCGTCGGTGAGATTGTCGGCATCGTAGTCGGCCATCAGCTTCTCAGGCTGCCAATCCGCCGGGATCAGATCATCCCACTCCAACTCCGGCACCGTGCCGGGCGCAGCGTTGGCGATGGCCGGAATGGCCGACTCCGTTGCCGGTGTTGCGTCCTCGGCACCGGTATCGGGTGCCGCCGGCTGCCGGTCTGATTGTTCACCGCAGCCGGTCGTGAGGACGATGAGCAGCAACGCCAGCAGCACTGAGAGAGTAGGGCCTAGGGTCATGGATGTGGCTCCAATCTGAGCAATCGGGAAATCCGGATAGGATCCAGAGATGGTGCTGCCGAAGCTCGCGCGGGCCTCGACGCGCACCCGCTCAACGCCGACTAGTAGCGCCAGGCTAGGTGCGATGGACAGTAGCGTCGGCAGCGCCGTGAAGCGCCGGTTCGGCAGGCTCTTGAGGGCAAGGGTCAGTATTTGCATCGGCGGCTGCCGCGGCCTGTGCTGGCCTTGGCTAGAGCGAGCCCCAGGAACTGCGTCGACGTCGCAGCCGCAGATTGGGCAGGATCAGGCCGATCAGGATGCCGCCGGCAACGACGCCCGCGCCGACCATGAACCAGCGTTGATCGCGGTGGTTTGCCAGTTCGCGGTTACGGAATTCGAGATCGGTCAGCCGCTCCGTTAGGCCAGCGACTTGGGCCTGCAATTGCTGGCGCTCTTCGTTGATGCGCACGGCATTCGCGGAGGCATGGCGAATCCCCGCCACTTCTTGCTCCAGCGCTTGCTTGCTGCGTTCCAGTGTTTGATAGTTGGCGCTCAGGCGCTCGTTTGCCTTGCGCAGCTCGTCGAGCTTGGCCGCGAGCTGGTCCGGCGCTTGCTGCAATTCCTCAAGCCGTGCGGACATTGCCGCGATCTCGTTGCGCGCGGCGGGTTCCTGTTGCAGGTAGCGGGTCAATATGTAGCCGGTCGTGCCGTCCTCGGTGCGAACCTGGGCGTAGCCGCTGCTGGAGTTGACAGCGATGATCTCAAGCGGTGTGCCGCTCGGCAGGGTGCGGATGATCTTGTAGCGGTTGCTCTGGCCAGCGCGCAGATTGAAATCATACTGGTCGGTAACGTACTGTGTCTCCGCCCGCGCGGGTAGCGCGAAGACGAGCGTCGCGCAGAGTGAGAGCAGGACCAGTCGTTGGAGCAGAAGGCGTGTCACTGCGGTTGTCCTCTTGCGCATGGCGGGCTGCGCATGGCCGGTTACGCATGAAAGGGCATATTGGTGTGCGTCTTCTGCCCTATCCCAAAAACTCTGAACAAAGCGTCTCGCAAATGTCGTTGCCGGTGTCGGTGTCGCAATCGCATAGCCGTACCACTAAGACCACCGTCCTCAACCCCGCTGATAAACTCCAACGGATTAAAGATTGCCTGGCGTTCCAAGCCTGTACCGGTGAACTCGCCGGCCACAGGTTGGCTACCGCGGCCCACCGACGATCAGAAACTCCAACAGGGCCTTCTGTGCGTGCAGGCGGTTTTCAGCCTCGTCCCAGACCACGGATTGCGGGCCGTCGATGACCTCGGCGCTGACCTCTTCGCCGCGATGCGCGGGCAGGCAATGCATAAACAGTGCATCCGGCTTGGCCGCCGCCATCACCGCGCTGTCGATGCAGTAGTCCGAAAAGGCGGCAACGCGATCGGCCTGCTCGCTTTCCTGACCCATGCTGGCCCAGACATCGGTCACCATCAGATCGGCGTCTCTGGCCGCTTCGTTTGGATTGCGCACCAGCGTACAGCGTTCGCGTGCGCGGTTCAAAACATGGTCCTCGGGGTCGAAGCCCGGCGGGCAGGCGATGCGTAGTTGGAAGTCGAACAGTTGCGCCGCGTTGATATAAGAATGGCACATGTTGTTGCCGTCGCCGACGAAGCCGACGATGCGCCCCTGGATACTGCCGCGATGTTCCAAATAGGTCTGCATGTCCGCCAGCAACTGACAGGGGTGAAAGCGGTCGGTGAGGCCGTTAATGACTGGCACCCGCGAGTGCGCCGCGAAACGCTCGACCGTCTCGTGTTCGAAGGTCCGCAGCATGATCGCATCGACCATGCGCGAGAGCACACGGGCGCTGTCCTCAATGGGTTCGCCGCGGCCGAGTTGGGTGTCGCGTGGCGACAAGAACAGCGCATGCCCGCCGAACTGCGCCATGCCGGCCTCGAACGAGACGCGCGTTCGCGTCGACGACTTCTCGAAGATCATCGCCAGTGTGCGCTGGGCCAGCGGCAAATAGCTGATGTCCTCGGTAATCATGTGCTTGAGCTCAATGGCCCGCTGCAGCAGTGCGCGCGCCTCGCCGGGGGTCAGGTCGAGCAGGGTCAAAAAGTGGCGGGGCTGTTGCACCATTGCGTACGGCATCCGTCGTTGCGGGGTTGGCTCAGGCCGCGCCAGCGAGAAACTCGCGGATCAGGCGTGTGACGGCGTCGACGATGCAGTCCGCCTGCTGATCGTCGACGATCAGCGGCGGCAGCAACCGCACGACGCATGCGGCTGTAACATTGATAAGGATACCGTCGTTGAGGGCGCGGGCGACGAGTTCACCGCAGGGACGGTCGAGTTCGATGCCGATCATCAGCCCGCGACCGCGCACCTGCTTGACGCCGTCGACGCCTTCGAACGCACGCCGAAACGCATCGAGTATGCGTGCTCCGACGGCGGCCGCGCGCTCCGTGAGACCTTCGACTTGCAGCGTCTCCAGTACGGTCGACCCGGCGCGGCAGGCCAGCGGGTTGCCGCCGAAGGTGGAGCCGTGGGAGCCAGGGCCGAAAACCTCGGCGGCGACGCCGCGCGCCAGACAAGCGCCGATGGGTACGCCGTTGCCGAGGCCCTTCGCCAGGGTCATCACATCCGGTAGAATACCGGCGTGTTGGTGCGCGAACATCAGCCCGGTGCGGCCCATGCCGGTCTGGATTTCGTCCAACATCAACAGCCAGCCGTGACGGGTGCAGAGTTCGCTCAAGCCGGCGAGATAGTCGTCCGCGGGCAGGACGACGCCGCCCTCTCCCTGGATTGGCTCGACCAGCACCGCGACGATATTGGGGCGATTGGCCGCGGCAGTCTCGACCGCCTCAAGATCGTCATAAGGGACGCGGACAAAGCCTTGTACGAGCGGCTCAAAGCCTGCCTGCGCCTTGCGGTTGCCGGTGGCAGTGAGTGTTGCGAGCGTGCGGCCATGGAAACTGTTCTCCATGACCAGCACCTCCGGCCGGTCGACGCCGACCTTGTGGGCGTGCAGACGGGCCAACTTGATTGCCGCCTCGTTGGCCTCCGCGCCGGAATTGCTGAAGAAGACGCGGTCCATGCCGGCGGCGGCGCAAAGGCGCTCGCCGAGGGTCTCTTGGGCGGGAATGCGGTACAGGTTGGAGGTGTGGATCAGGGTGCCGGCTTGATCGCAGAGCGCATCGCGCACGGACGGATGGGCATGCCCAAGGCCACAGACCGCGATGCCCGATAATGCATCGAGATAGCGTTTGCCGTGGCTGTCCCATAGCCAAATACCCTCGCCGCGGACAAAGGCGATCGGGAGGCGGCCATAGGTCGCCATGAGATGATCACTCGGATGCTCTGTCATCGGAGATGCTCGTTCAGGGGCGCATGCTACAGTCAGCTAAAGCCGAAAACATGGTGCCGGAAACAGTAAGCTTCCAGAAATGCAAAAGGCGGCCCGGAACGGGGAGCCGCCTTTAGGATGCTGGAAAGTCCACCAGTCTATCAGCAAAGGGAATGATTCGCCAAGAGGTATGAGTTTCGCCCAGGGTCCAGCAAACAGGGTTGCAGCGAGTTTGGCGAGAACGCGCTAAGGTTACAGCCCATTGGCAACGCGACAGTACGCAAAGCTTCGACATGAGACTCGACCTACCTGCAAGAATCGAGCGCGCTCAAGCCATCGCTGCTCAAGCCATCGCTCAAGTTATCTAGGACCAGTATGAAAGAATTCGGGCCTAACACTATTCAGAACTGGCTGGCAGCGCTGCCGTTCTGGTCCGATGGGGCTTTGCGGCGTGCCTTCATTGACGATTTCTTGTGGCAGATCGGTGTCGACGCCGGGCATTGCATCGACGCGGCGCCGATGGCGGCGGCCGCGCAGGTCGCGATGCTCTGCGACCAGCCGCTTCGGTCTGGTCGGGGGACGGTATCGGAGCTGTTGCGGTCTTCGCTGCTCGACCGCGGTCTGGTGGTTGGGGAGTCGCCGTTGCCAATCGGCGGCAGCGCCTCGTTCAACGAAGCGCCCGTGCCGCTGGAGGCCTCCCTAGACGCGTGCTGCCCGGCAATGCCTTATCCGGGCTTACGGCCATTTCGACGTGATGATGCGCCGCTATTCTTCGGGCGCGGTCTGGAGACCCGAACCCTGCTGCGAATGCTTGCCGATGACCGACGCGCTCGGCTGGTCATCGTTGCCGGGCCCAGTGGCAGTGGCAAGACCTCGCTGGTGCAGGCTGGACTGTTGGCGGCCTTGGCCCGCGGCGGCGTCCCTGGGCTGGAAGCCGCGGAGCATTGGCCGGTTGCCCTGATCGCGCCTTCGGACGAGGTTGCCGATCCGGCCACTCTTCTGGCCGATGCCCTGGCCGCGAGCAGAGCCGACGGACTGGGCAGTGCCGAGGCGATCGCAATCGCGCTACGCGCCAACGCTTCCGCGTTGCCGGGGCAGCTTGAGGCTGGTCTCGCCGGCCGGCCTGGCGCTGCCCGCTGGCTGCTTTGCGTCGATGGCCTAGAGCAAGTGTTGCTCGACGCCAATGGTGCACGCCGTCTTGCTTGGCTAGACCTGCTCGGGCAGGCCCTGATGCTGCCGCGGGTGCGGATCTTGGCGACGCTACGCGCTGATTTCTTGGCCGAGTGTATCGAGTTGCCATTGTTGCGGGCCGCCCTGGATGGCGGCGGATTGCTAACCCTGCCGACGCCGACGTCAGCGCACCTCGCCTGGATGCTGCGTGCGCCGCTAGACCTGATCAAGGGAGCTAAGCCTGATGCCTTGAATCCGGCGGCGATCCAGACGCTCGTGTCCGAGGCGCTGGCTCAGCCAGCGCCGTTGCTGCACCTGGCAGCCCGTGCGCGCGGCGTTTACTGCAAGGCGCTGCAGAGCGGCTCGTGCAATAACGCGGCCCCGCGGAGTTTCGACGATTGGTGCGATCAGGCCCTAGCCGAGGCGGAAGATGCCGATGCGCAGGTGTTGCCGCGGGTGCTGTCGCGTTTGGTCCGAGTCGACGAGACGCGCGCCCCGCTCGGACGTTGCGAACGGCTCGACTATTGGAAGGCTGACCCCGCCGCAAGCCGCGTCATTCATGCCCTGAGTCAGGCCCAACAGCCACTGCTGCGCATCGAACAGGGTGCTGTGCCTAGGGTTTGGCTGGCGCACGACGGGCTGCCGCGGGCTTGGCGACGGCTCGCGGTCTGGGTTGAGCAACGCCGAGAGGCGCAGCGATTGCGCTCCCGCCTAGGCGTTGACATCGCAGCCTGGGAGGCGGCCGGTTGTCCTGACCAATTGCGCTGGCCGGACGAACTGCTACGGCCGGCCCGAGCGCTGCTTGCGGCAACCGATCTGCTCGCGCCGCTGGAGCATGAACTGCTCGCCGCGGACTTCCTGACCCCAGAGGCCGAACGCCTGCTGACCGAGATTTTGTGTTCCCGCACCGACGATGCGAGCCGCGAGGACATCGGGCTGCGCCTGGCGCGCATCGGTGATCCGCGGCCCGGCGTGCTTGCGGCCGATGGCTGCCCGTTGCCGCGCTGGTGCGATGTGCCGGGCGGCGTCGTCATCATCGACGGGCGCCGGGAGGCCCAGGTGAGGCCGTTCCGGCTTGCCGCCTATCCGGTGACGCTGGCGCAGTTCGACGCCTTCGTCCGAGCCGAGGACGGTTTCGCCGACGAGCGCTGGTGGAGCGGCCTAGAGCACCGACCGCTGGAAGGCTGGAACGCAGAGCGCCGCGGCAACTATCCGGCGACGCAACTCTCTTGGTACGACGCGACGGCGTTTTGCCGCTGGCTTGGTGATCGGCTCGGTCTTGACGTGCGTCTGCCCGATGAGTCGGAATGGCAATGGGCCGCGCAGAGCGCGCGCGCGGATTTTGTCTATCCTTGGGGTTGCGACTGGTTGCCTGGGCGCGCGAACACTGATGAAGCCGGCATCGGCCGGACCACGGCGGTCGGCATGTATCCCGCTGGACGGAGTCTGCAGGGGAGCTGCGACCTTGCCGGCAATATCTGGGAATGGTGCCATAGCACTTTTGATGTCTCCGGTCAGCAGCGCATCGGCGCCGCTGTTGGCGGAGCTGCCGCCGAGCGCGGCGCACGAGTGATCCGCGGTGGCTCCTGGCGTGTCAATCGGGGTTTCGCGCGCGCTGATTTCCGACTGGATGCGATGCCGGGAGACCGCGTCGGCAGCACCGGATTTCGCGTCGCGTGCTCGGTTTAAGGTGCGGTTGACGGCAACAGTTCCTGGAGGGAGTCCGCAAGATGAGGCGATTGTTTCGTCCCAATGCGCCGCGATCGCGGTGTCGGTCCGCCGGAGCGGGCCGCGCTTTGTTCAACATCCTTTGTCGTGAGTCCGCTAGTTCTGTATCTTGTGCCGCTGCTAAGCTCTCCTTTGCTTAATCCCATTTGTCGAAGGCTCGGGTCTATGGTTATGGTGCGTCATCTGAAGCGACCGCGTCGTGCACTGATTGCAGCTTGCCTGTCGGGGTTGGCTGTTGGGATGGGCGCGCCCGCCAAAGCCGCGCAAGTGGATGTGGCGGAAGAATTGGCGCGGCTTGCATCGGCCAATGGGTTTACTGTCACTGGTGACGAACATTTGCAGGATTCCCTGGGGCGAGCCGAGGGTGATGTCGTCTTTCGACGGGTTCGCCAGCTGTTGGAGCGTTTCGATCACATTATCCTGCAGCGGCCGGGCGGTGGCATTGAGCGTGTCATCGTGCTCGGCAAGGCGATGCCCGGCGCCATGCTGCCGAAGACCCTTGTCCAGATCGAAGAGCCGGGCGCTGGCGGTGATGCGTCAGAGGAATCGGAGTCGGCGCTGATCGAACTCCCCACGGTGCGCCGCGGAAACCAACATTCGGTGATGGTCTCGCTGGAGAGCGCTACGGGCGAGCGCGTCGAACGCGCGTTGTTGATCGATACCGGTGCCGATACCCTGGTGCTTCCCGCGTCGCTGATCGCCTCGCTGGGTATTGCTGAAGCCGGTCTGCGCGAGCGACAGGTACAGACCGCCAACGGCCAAGTGCAAGCGCGCATCGGTAGTCTGCCCGGCTTGTGGCTCGGCAAGCAGCGTGTCAGCCCGGTGGAGGTGGCCTTCCTCGAGGATGACAAGCTTGGCGGCAACGGCCTATTGGGCATGAATGTGCTCGGCCGCTATAAAATGACCATCGACGACGAGCACGATAGGCTGACGCTGATACGGCGCTGACATGCAGCCGGGGCTGCGCTTGCCAAGGCAGCCGAGCCCCCGGTGGCGCGGGGCTGCTATCCTGACGCAGGACGCCTATGCTGTGTTGCCGCCGTGCCGATGCGCCAATCGATCTCCGGTAACCGCAGCGCCGGATCTTGTCGGTAAAACGCGCTCATTTGTGCATAGACGCGCGGATATTCGTCGCGCAGCAAATGCGGCAACTCGAAGAATGTCTCGCTGCAAACGGCGAAGAACTCCGCTGGCGATTCGCTCCCATAGGGGTCAATCGGCAACTCGTCAAAGGGGTGGTGGGCAGCGTCCGCGCGGCTGCACAAATCCGCGTAAGCGGCGCCCAGATCCTCTGCCCAGCGTGCATTGCTCATACCGGTATGCAGCGGCGGATGACCATTGGCAATGCCGTTTTGCATATCGAGCTTGTGTGCTAGTTCATGGATAACAACGTTGTAGCCGTCGCGCTTGCGCCCGGCAACGGCATCTGCCAGAGACAGAATAACCGGCCCATACTCCCATGCCTCGCCGCTCTTGGGGCTGTCGTCGATCCAGGCAACGCCGACCTCATCGACGACTTCACGAGTCGGCACGAACTCCCGAGGATATAAAATCATCGCGTGCCAGCCGCTGTACCAAGACAGCCCCAACCGCAGCACTGGCAGACAGGCTTGTAAAGCCAGCTCCAGTTGCATGTTGGCATCGATCCTGGCGCCTTGGGCGGGTTCCAGCGACTTTTCCCGCAGGAATAGCGCAGCCAGGTCGCGCAGCCGCCTCAGGGTTGATGCCTCCAGTCCAGACAAAAGCGGAAGGGCAGCGATGGCGGCTGACCACAGGGCCTGGTCAATGCGCGCTTGTGCCAATCGGACGGCGCGTGCCTGCCACCATTGGGTGATTGGATTGTATAACGGCCTGCTCAGAGCGGTTCTCCGAAAAAGGTCTCTGTTTATGTGCGTTGGGTTGGCGCGGATCAAGGCCAAATTGCTGCGCCGCAGTATGATGGAGTATCGATTGATCTCCGCGAGTCTTCAACATGTCCGTTCCTGCCGTCCCCCCGCGCACCGGCGCCGCCGTCCTGTTCGATGTGCTGCGCGATCTCGGCGTGGAGGTGATCTTTGGCCATACCGGTGGCGCCGTGATTCCTCTGCATGTTGAGCTGAACAAGCGCATGCGTCGCGGCGAGGCGGTTCCGCGTTTTATCATGTGTCGGCAGGAAGGTGGTGCGGGGCATGCCGCCGAAGGCTATGCGCGGGCCAGCGGTCGAGTCGGTGTTGCCTTGGCCACGTCTGGGCCAGGAGCGACCAATCTGATCACGCCCATCGCCGATGCCTACAAGGACTCCGTGCCGACGGTGTTTATTACCGGGCAGGTGGCGAGTTCCGCGATCGGCAGCGATGCCTTCCAGGAGGTCGACACCGTTGGCGTCACGCGCCCGATCTCCAAGCACAACTATCTGGTCAAGGACGTGGCCGACCTGGAGTGGTGCCTGCGCGAGGCCTTTGCGCTTGCCGCCGGAGGTAGACCGGGGCCGGTGGTGGTTGATATCTGCAAGGATGCGCAGTTGGCCGTGCTAGGGCAATCCAATAGGCCCCGTCCGCGCCATCGCGAGCCGGCGCCCTTCGATCCTGCAATGGCCGATGCCATCCTCAATGCGGTTGCCGTTGCCGAGCGTCCGGTCATCAAGGCCGGCGGTGGCGTTATCCATGCCGGTGCCGCGGCGATGCTCTGCCGACTGGCCGAGCGCCTGGACGTGCCCGTGACAACCACCTTCAACGCGCTTGGGGCAGTGCCGTTCGATTTCAGGTACAACCTCGGCATGCCGGGTATGCACGGCAGCATTCCGGCCAACTACGCCCTGCGCGAGGCGGACCTGATACTGACCTTGGGCGGGCGTTTTGACGATCGCGTCGCGGTCAAGGATTTTGCGACCGGTAAGCGCATTGCGCATGTCGACATTGATCCGAGCGAGATCGACAAGTCGATCAAGGCCGACTTTGCCCTAGCGGCGCCGTTGCAGCAGTTCTTTGACTACGCGCTGGACAACGGGCGCTGCGTTGCTCATGCGGACTGGATGAGCCGCATCAAGGACTGGCGCGCGCAGATGCCGCTACCCTATACCGATGGCCATCACATCAGGCCGCAGGCCGCGGTCGCGGTACTCTCCGAGCTGACCGGCGGTACCGCGACCCTGGCCACCGGTGTCGGACAGCACCAGATGTGGGCCGCGCAGTATTATCGTTTCCGTCGTCCGCGCCAGTGGATCAGCTCCGGCGGGCTCGGCACCATGGGTTTTGGCCTGCCCGCGGCGATCGGCGCCTGGTTTGCCAACCCGCACCATCCGTTGGTCTTGGTCGACGGAGATGGTAGTTTTCAGATGAACATCCAGGAGCTGGCCACCCTGGTCGCTAACCGCATTCCACTGAAGATCTTTGTGTTGAACAACAGCTTTCTCGGCATGGTGCGGCAGTGGGAAGATATGATGGACGGCGGGCATCACTATGAGACCTGCCTCGCGCGCCAGCATGACTGCGATCCGGACTGCATCGAACTTGATCAGGGCTGTCGGCGGCAGTTGCCGAATCTGGTCGGTCTGGCGAAGGTGTATCCGGGCATGAAGACGCTGCGGGTGCGCAAGCCAGCGGAATTGCGCGGGACCCTGATGGAGGCCTTGGCCCACGAAGGGCCGGTGCTGACGGATATTTGGATCGACAAGGCCGAGGATGTGTTGCCGATGGTCCCGCCGGGACAGCGCCTGGAAGCCATGATCGAGTCCTGATCTGATGGCAGAATGCGGACCTATTGCGAGCCGGTTGCGGGCGTTGGCATTGAGCCGTTGCCTTCCTCGATGTTGTTGCGGCCGGACCTGCTTGCTTGAGCCATTACGGCGATTGTGTTAACCCTGTGCATTGATTTTACAATTGGCGTGACCTTGACCCCCGAGTGTTCTCTGGTAGCAAGATCTGCCGCTAGGGAGTTCGAGCCTGAGTTTTCGACGCCCCGATGACACACTACTTCCTTAAGGAGGATGCTGCGAGATGACCGCCTTCTCGAAACTTCATGCCCAAAATCACAAGATCACCGAGCTATCGAACGTGTTTCTGTACCTGGTTCAAAATCGCGAGATCTGCGATACCGAGACTGCCTGCGATGTGTTCTTCGAATACAGCGCTAAGGTCAAGGAGCACATCGAGTTGGTAGATCGGGAGCTCTGCGGCAAGCTGATTTCTTATCCAGATCAGTCCATCAAGAACACCGCTGATCGCTTCTTATCCGGTTCCACCGAGATCAAGCGCATCTTCAATCAATACCTGAAGGACTGGTGCAACGAACCTCGTCATCACTTGCGGATCAGAGACCACGACGAATTTCTGAAAGAGACGGAGCAAATGTTCGGGCTTGTGCTCGACCGCATACAGCGAGAGACCGAGCACCTGTATCCGCTGATTCGCAAGGTCGAAGACAAAGACGCTGCCGCGGCCTAAGCTCAATGTGGGGCGATCGGGTTTCCACTGGCCTACAAGCGATCCTTGGATGACATGCAGGCTAGGTGAATGCAGAGGGCGTTGATTAGTCAGCGCCTTCTTAGTCACGGTACATATACGACCTGCACAGGTAGGGCGCAACAAGCGCAACAGTTCCACCTCCTCCAGCACAGGCCGGGTTTTCCAGTACAGGCCGGTTCAAGTTGTTTTTCAGCCGTTCCTTATCTCTAGGTTTATCGCCATCTCTAGTTAATCGCCCAAGCCAACGAGTCTGGAGCGGAAGAACTCTGGCTGCGCCAAGGCCGCGATATGGACCTCCGCGTTGTAATAGCGAGTCTCGAAGCCGCGGGACTGCGCGTCGGCGCGGCGAAACGCGTGCTCGTATGTCCCGAGTTCCGCGACTGTCCGTGCCTCTTTTTGGGCCCCTTTTTGTGCCCCTCTTTCCGCCCCTCTTTCCGCCCCTCTTTCCGCCAAAGTCGCGCTCCACCAACCCGACGGATAGATGACTTGGGGGAAGAGCAGCGTGCGCAACTTCGAAAACCCAGCCTCCTTCAAGTCGGCATACATGCCGGCAAGGATGTCCATATGATAGAGCGGCGATTCGCTCTGTTGGACTAGCAGGCCGCCGTCATCAAGTGCGCTCAAGCAGTCGCGGTAAAAATCCTTGCTGAATAGACCCTCGGCCGGTCCAACCGGGTCTGTGCTGTCGACGATGATGACATCTAGGCTGCGAGGTGTGGCATCGGTGATCCAGCGGATACCGTCGTCGAACAGCAGCTTGGCGCGCGGGTCGTCGTTCGATTCCGTGAGTTCGGGAAAGTATTTTTCGGCGACCCGTGTGACGCGTTCGTCAATGTCGATCTGGGTCACGTGCTCCACGTCTGGATGCTTCAGTACCTCGCGCAAGGTGCCGCAGTCGCCGCCGCCGATGATGCAGACCCGCCGCGGCGCTGGGTGTGTGAATAGGACCGGGTGGGCGAGCATCTCGTGATAGATGAAATTATCACGCGCGCTCAGCATGGTGCAGCCGTCGATCACCATGAGATTGCCGAAGTGCGTGGTCTCATACACCCTGATGGTCTGATAGGGCGTCTGTTCCTCATGTAGCTTGCGTCGCAAGCGCAGCGAGAAGGCGCTGCCGGCACTATCGACAACCTCGGTGAACCATTCGCTGTCATCCAGCATGACGGGCTCCGTTTTTGGGTTAAGAGAGGCTTGGTCCGCCCCGAGGGCCCGTTCAGGTCGAACGGGCCCAGGTCAGGTGGTTTCCCGTGGAATTTCAGCGTGGATAACGGTCGTCGAGATTCGCCGGGCAGAGCACGTCGCGCATGATGCCGATCAACTCTAACAACTGATGGTTGCGAATGCGGTAGTAGATGCGGTTGGCTTCCTTGCGTGCAACGACGATGTTTTTGTTCCGCAATTGCTCAAGATGCTGAGAGATGTTGCTTTGGGATGTGCCGGTGCGCTCGACGATCTCGCCGACGGAGAGTTCGTGCTTGCCCAGGGAGCAGAGAATCTTCCACCGCAATGGGTGGGCCATTGCCTTCAGCGCCATTGCCGTCAGTGCAGTGTCTTCTTCTTGATTCTCCTTGGGCTCAAGATGATCAACGGGCTCGGGGCGCTCGTTGGACTCGGGAATGTCGGAAGGAGGCTGTGAGTTCATGATCGATCCGCTTACTTCATCTGGAAAAACCACCTGGGAAGCCTGTTCATGTTGGCCCAGGTTCATCCGAAAGCTGGTTGCTGGCGGTGTCCTCGGTACGCGTGTAGCCGCTCATATCCTTGGCAATACAAATAATATCGGTGATCGCGCCGACAGCGTCTTTCAGGGCGGTACGGGAGAATAAGATGGGCACCCTCCTGCCGTCTTGAGCGATAAATCGTGCTTCGATCTTTGCCAGGGCGCCGGTACGGATCAGCGCTTCTAGCCAAGTGCCCATGAAGGCGCCGGCCTCTTCGTCCGCCTCTTCCTCGAAGACGTCACCGATAGGCAGGCCGATCAGTTCCTGCTCGGTATAGCCAAGCATGCGGCAGGTCGCCGGATTGGTGGTCTTGATCAGGCCATCAGGGGCGAGCACTAACAGGGCCTCACCCATGTGGCTGATGATGTTGGCCAGGTATCCGCGCGCCTGCTCCAACTCCGCGGTCCGTTCGGCGACCTTTTGTTCAAGTGCCCTGTTCAGGGAGCGCTCCTTTTCGATCAGCCGAAAGTAGGTGCTGAGCTTGTTGATCAGAAGGTCGTCGTCGATGGGTTTAAGCAAGTAGTCGACCGCGCCAACGGCGAATCCGCGCTGTTGGAACTCTTCGGACTTGAAGGCGGCGGTTAGAAAGATCACCGGCACGTCGCGCGTGCGTTTACGCAGCTTCAGTAGTGCAGCGGTCTGAAAACCGTCCATCTCGGGCATCTGAACGTCGAGGATGATCAGATCGATGTCTCGCTGCTCAATGGTCAGATCGATGGCCGCGCGACCTGACGACGCTTCCAATACCGAGGCGTCGAGGTGCTTCTCGATCAGTGTGCGCAGCGAATACAGATTGTGCGCATGGTCATCAACAATGAGTACCTTGTAGCCGGCTGCGCCCGTCATGGGTCCTCTCGGTTTGTGCTTGCGGTTCATTGGTGCCGAGCGGCGACAGCTAGATTTGCATGATCCGCCGGCTGTTTTGCGCGACCCTCCAGTGCCTCCTCCAGCATGAGTCTCAGTGCGTCGGTGGCGATGGGTTTCGCCAGGAAACCGCAGGCGCCCGCTTCGATGCATTGGTGGCGTTGTGCCTGATCGATGTCGCCTAGGACCACGATGGGCAGGTCTTTGAGGCGGGCGTCTGACCGCACTCGCCTGATCGTATCACAGCTCTCCAGTTGTGAGGCCGCGGGCGCCATGAGCAACAAGGCGCAATCACGTTCGTCTTGCAGGGTCTCCATTGCCTCGTCGCCGTCGGCGGCGGTCTGGACCCGCACGCCCAATGTCTCCAGTTGGGCTGCGATCGCGACCAGGCTGTGCACGTCGCGCTCCAACAACAGTACCCAATGGCCGCCGCGCGCCGCTGATGTTGCGCCGCTGATTTTGGGTCCGACCAAGACCTCGCTGGTGTCGTCGGTTTGCATCGCCAGTGAGTCGGAGGATGCGTCGAGGGTGGCGCCCGCTTGCTCGATGATCTCGACCGCGTCAAGGTCGTTGGGATTGAGCGATAGCGGCAGGTGGAGCCTGAAGCTTGAGCCTTGTCCGAGGGTGCTCTCAACATCAATGTGGCCGCCAAGCAGTCGAGCTAATTCGCGGCTGATCGAGAGGCCGAGGCCGGTGCCCCCGTAACGCCGGCGCGTCGAGCCATCCGCTTGCTGGAAGGCGTCGAAGATGATCTGCTCCTTACCGGGCGGGATGCCGATGCCGGTGTCGCTCACCTCGATGATCAGCGGGCAAGGCGGTTCGCCGGACGCGAGTGAGAGTGTCACGGTGCCGCTATCGGTGAACTTGGCGGCGTTGGACAGGAAATTCTTGAGAATCTGGCGCAGCTTGTCGCGGTCGCTATAGATGCGTGGGGCGGTCGTGGGATCGACGTCGACGCGCAGTGTCAGCCCTTTGTCACTGAATATAGGGCCGACCATGGTTGTCAACTCGTCGAGCATCGGCGTCAGCTCCACCCATTCCAGGCTGACGGTGACTGGGCCGGCTTCGAGGCGGGAGATGTCGAGGATATTGTCGATCATCGTGCGCAGATCGCGCCCGGCCTCATTGATGACCTCGGCCTGACGACGCTGCTCGCCGTCCAGTCCCGATTCCTGCGCCGCCAACATTTTCGACAACAACAAAATGGCGTTCAGCGGCGTGCGTAACTCGTGGCTGACATTGGCCAGGAACTCAGACTTGTAACGATTGGACTGCTCCAGTTGGCGGGTATGCTGTCGCTCGGTGGCGATATGCTCGTTATGGGTGCGTGCCAGGGCGTTGAGTTGCTTGCCGAGTTCGCGAACCTCGCGCGGGCCGCCCCAAGCGAAGCGCTTGGGTGCGCCGTCGCCGAGAATGGTTTCGATGCCGCTGGTGAGTTCGTAACCAAAGCGGTCGGCTCGGCTGGCCAGCCAGCGCGCGATCAGCATCACCATCACGACCAACAGCAGTACGATGGACAGCACGCGCGCGATCAGCGCATCGCGGAATTCCTCCAGCGGCGATGGATCCACGGGGCGACCGACCCAAAGTGGCTCGGCGGCCTCGGTGAGGAACATCGGTACCCACAGCAAGGGCGGACCGTCGCTGCCCTTCCATAAAGCGAGCTTGCCATCGGCAAACAACTGGTCCAAACCGGGATAGTCGTTAAAGGCGCCAGACTCGTCGCTGACTGGCTCGCCGGGGCGCAAATAGCTGCCGTTGTTGTTCACCCAAAGGGTGTCGCGGTAGAACTGCGCCAGGCCGCCGACGTCGATGGTCATCAGTAACAAGCCCGGACGTCGCCCGTCTATGCCGCTGGTGTCGCCGACCGGGCTTGCCAGCTGCAAGGTCATGAGCTGCCGCGGGTCTTTGCTGGCGGCGTAGGGGTTGATCCGGATTCGGCTGATAATGACCTCGCCAGGCTGAATCTTCATGCCAGCATTGACGAAGCCGCGGTTCGGAGGTTCCGGCGGCGTTTCCGTTGGGCGCCATTCGTTGCTGCTGGGGTTTCGGCGCAGCCAGAAGCGCTCGTTGCCCTGACCGTCCACGAACAGAATCTGAATGATGTCCGCCTGATCGCCGAGCATCTGGTTGATCCAGCCGGTATAGCGGGCGCGGGCCAGATCGACGGCGTCCTCGCTGCCGCCGTCGCCGAGGATGACGCCGGGCTCTGGCAGCTTCGCCAGCATGCGGAGCATCTCGTCACGGCTCGCCAGATGCTGGTCGAGGTCACGAAAATCCGCGCGCAGATTTTGCAGATAGGCCTTCTGGTAAAAGAGCGCCGTGCGATCGAGTACCAGCGGCAGATTGATGATGACAGCCAGGCTCAACGGCACAAGGCCGAACAACAGCAGCAAGAGCAGGATGTAGTAGCGGAGCTTCACGATAAAACGAAAAAGGCCGTTCGGGGGCGACCCGACCGGCCTTTCAACACTGGCTCACTAGTGGCTCACTGGCGGCTTAGGGCCGTCAGTGAGCAGACAGCTAGCTGGCTAAGCGAAGGGTGGCTGCTTAGTTGTCGACCTTGTTGATGACCACGCGGCGCTGCAGCACGGAGAAGGGATCAACGTCGGGCAGCAGATCGCGCTTGCCTTCGCTTTCGGCTGGCGCGAGGTTACGTTCCGGATAGCCCTGCGCGATGAAGTAGTTGCGGACCGCATCGGCGCGTCGCATTCCAAGCGCCATGTTGTACTCGTCGGAGCCCTTAGCATCGGTGTGACCGACGATGGTGACGTACTCTTCGGCTGGGGTCGCTTGAACCTTCGCGATGTAGTCGTCGATGTCAACCAACACCTCGCGATTCACAACGGTTTCGGGGACGATGTACTTGTCGAACTCGAAGTTCAGGCTGACCGTGATGGATGCGGGAACGACTTCGACGCAAGGAGGCAGGTTCGTGGGGCCGTCGGGGAATGCGCTCTGCCAGCATTCGCCGTAGCTGGTGGTCCAGAGCTGGCCGTCCGGCACGCTGGGGTCGCCGGCGGCGTACCAGTAGGATTCTTCGAAATCGTCGGCGATGGAGGCGGTGCAGAGGCCAAAGCCCAGCGCGACGGAGAGGGCCAGCGCGGTTGCGCGGGTGGATGCGGTGATGTTCATGGATCGCTCCTTTTGTCTTTGAAAGCTGAAAACCGGCTTGGGTTGCATCGGGAGTTGCTAGGAGAAGTTGCTGGAGTTGCTAGGGGCAGTCGAAGCCTTGGCCGAGCCAATACACTCAGCGCCGTTTTCGACTACTACCAACTTCCTATAATAGCGCGTTGTCGGAAAAATGAAACAAGAAATTGATGGTTGGCGCCACATTCGCGAGCGATTGGCGTAAAAATGTGGCATTGATGCGGATTTTTTTCACGAGTGGCGTTAAAGCAACACCTTGGATGACCGCGGATTGCCCGTCACACCCCCCGTCACACCCCAAAGCGGCGCAATGCCTCAGACCAGCGAGACGATGGTATGGCGCCGCGCCGCTTGCCCTGTTCGTCTGTTCAAGCGGGCCCCAAGCGCCGCCGCATGGTATGATCGGGGACTCTTGGTTTGTGTCGCCCTCGGCCCTTGCCTGCGCACCTTACAGGCCCTGAACCATCTCCAAGACGCGACCGGCATGGCCTTTAGGCTTCACGTCGTAGATCGCATGGCGAATGATGCCGTCGCGAGAGATGATGAAGGTCGAGCGGAGGATTCCCTTGCGCTTCTCGCCGTTTTTTTCCTTTTCCTGCCAGACGCCATAGGCATCGCAGACCTCGCCATCCGTGTCGGCGAGCAGCCGGACGCTGAGGCCGTATTTGTCCCGGAATGCCCCATGACTGGCGCAGGTGTCTCGGCTCACGCCGACGATCTCGGTACCAGCGGCCTCGAATTCCGGATGCAGGTCGGTAAATTCTAGTGCCTCCATAGTGCATCCCGGCGTGTCGTCCTTTGGGTAAAAGCAAAGCACGAGGTTGTGATTGGCGATGAGCTGGCCGATATCGACGCGCTCCATGTCCGAGTCGGGCAGCGAGAAGGCGGGCGCGCGGTCGCCAGCTTGCAGCATGGTGATCCCCTGAATCTTGGTGGTGTGGTCAAGGTGCTCGCGGCAATAAAACCGACAGATTAGTTGTTGCCGTTGATGAGCAGCGTTGCGTGGCGAGTCCCAGCGCCATTTTTCCTTGCAATTTAGGTGCGTCGCAAGCGGGCGTCAAGCTTTGATCGTTGTTGTTATTTCGGCTCTACGGCGGGCTGTGGGGCAAGCCGCACAGTTGCGACCGTGCCGCCGCCGTCGCGGCTGTCCAGGCGGATCTCCAGGTCGTTCGAGACGGCCAGTTGGCTAGCGACAGCGAGCCCCAGGCCAGAGCCGCCGGTGGTGCGGTTGCGCGAATGCTCCAAGCGGTAAAAAGGGCGAAACACCGCTTCGCGCTCCGCCTTTGGGATGCCGCTGCCGCGGTCTAACACGAATATGGCCGGCGCTTGATGCTTACAGTCGATGCGCACCTCCACGGCCGTCTGGCTGTAACGCAGTGCGTTTTCTATCAGATTGCCGAGGATACGGCGCAGGGCGAGGGCGTTGACGTTTTGCATGCATCGCCCGATGGGCAGCCAGACGATGCGCGGGCGATTGCCGACCACCTCGCCGATCAGCGCAACCAGGTCAGTTGACTGCCGTTCGCCGGCGCCGAGCGAGCGCCCCATCTCTACGGCCTGGCTGATTTGGGTGTTCATTTCATCAATGTCGCGTTCCATACGCTGCTTCAACTCGACATCCATGTCGTCTGGCAGCATTTCGAGCGCGAGGCGCAGTCGAGTCAGGGGCGTACGCAGGTCGTGGGAGATGCCGGCCAGAAGCACGGTCCGGTCTGCCAGCAACTCGTGCACCTGCTGGCTGATGGCGTTGAACTGGCGCGCCAGGTCGGCCAATTCCCAGGGGCCGCCTTCCGGTAGCGGCTCCGGTGAGCGACCTTTCGCGACCTCCTCCGCCGCCTGCGACAATCTGGTCAGAGGCAAGGTGACTCGGTTTGCGATCACGGCGGCCGTCACCAGCAGCAGACATAAGGCGCAGGTCGAGATAACAAAGAGTCCCTCCCATGGCCTGGTGCTGATGCGTCCCCGCGGAAAACCCGCCCAGACCTTGCCCTGTGGTGTATTCAGGCTGATCCAGAACCAGCGTTCGCCGTCGATGCGATTGCTATCGATCTGTACATACCGATCCAGGCGATGGCTCAACGCCTGACTCAGGCGGATCAGGTAGGGAAAGAAATAGGTTTCCAGTTGCCGCGGCGGATCGCGCTCGGTGCGCAGCCAAAGTTGATACTCGCTGAGTAGCTTGTCTCGGTAGTCGTCGCGCAGGTCTTCAGGCAACTGCACAAGCGTGCGCGCCGACAGCTCCATTAACGCGCCCAGGTCGGCTGTAGAGCGCTGAACCACCGGGCGCAGTGCGTAATTGACCATGGTGGCGAAACTGATCACCGTGAAGCTGCCGAATGTCAGCACCAAGGTCAACACGACGCGTCCGAAGAGCGACCTCGGCAGCAGGGGGCGCAACGGCGTCAGACCTCTGCGCTCGGCGTGAACATATAGCCTCGGCCCCAGACGGTGCGGATGAAGCGAGGCTGTTTCTTGTCCGGCTCAATCTTGGCCCGCAGGCGGGCTACCTGCACGTCGACGCTGCGGTCGAACGGGTTGCGTTCATAGCCTTTGAGCAGATCCAACAGGCGGTCGCGGTCGAGCAGGCGGTTGGGGTGTTCGACGAAGATGCGCAGCAGGTCAAACTCGCTGCCGGTGAGGGTGACCGGTTTCCCGTCGCGCAGTAGCTGACGTGCCGCGAGATCAAGCTGGTAGGGGCCGAATAGCGCCACATCGCTGTCCTGTTGCTCCACCGAGATCTTGCCCTGGCGGCGCAGCACGGCACGGATGCGAGCCAGCAGTTCGCGCGGGTTGAAGGGCTTGGCCAGATAGTCGTCGGCACCGACCTCCAGGCCGACGATGCGATCAATGTCCTCGCCGCGGGCCGAAAGCATGATGATGGGCATCTCGGTCTGCGTACGCAGCCGGCGTGCCAATGATAAGCCGTCCTCGCCCGGCAGCATCAAATCCAGGATAAGGATGTCGGCCTGCTGATGTACAAGCCAGTCGAACATGGCAACCCCGTCCTCGACGCCGTGAACGTCGAATCCTTCTCGACGTAGGTAGCTGGTCAGCAGTTCGCGCAATGATGCGTCGTCGTCGACGACGAGCACGCGAGTGAGGGGCTCAGCATGGTGTGCAAGCATATGGATGACTGCTGTCTTGTGGTCGGGCCGATCATGCCCGGGGCGGGATCGGCGGGGTGTCCGTCCCGCGTTGGCCTGCGCTGCTTCCAGACAACGCCGTAACAAAGTGTCACAGACTTCAGTATATGGCGAAATACCTCAGCAATCCCGACGTGGTTTACGGGGAATGGCAACAGGAAGAACCCGGATCGGCATCCCTCAGCGCCCGTCGACCCGTTTCCAGTGCGCGGCGAGCCTTGGCGATTAGGGCGCGGTGGCGCTCCATCAAAGTCTGATGCCTTGGGTTTGCACGTGCGCCGAAGCGATCCTGCGGCCGCGCCTGAAACGCTCGAAGCCCTCATCGGGGCGAAGGCGCGGTGCTGGACTGGTGCCGATCGAGATCAAGTCGGGCCAGACCTTGGCGCGCGACTTCTTCGCGGGCTTCAGGCGCTTTGCGGCCCTTGCAGGCGAGGTGGCAGCGCCAGGTTGGCTCGTCTACCGCGGCGAGCGGACGAAGCGGCGAACCGACTCGACAGCGCTGCCTTGGACCGAGAGTGCACAGCTTGGTACGATGAATCGGTAGCCGCCAGCGCTGCCGTCGAAGGCCCTGCGGCGGTAAGTGTTTCGTCATCCAAGCTCGTTAGACTACTGCGCCCTGAGCGGCGGCATTCGGCTGCCGGCCTTCGCGACGCCCGCAGTCTCTTCGAGCACCTCATGCAACAGACCCTTACCACGCCGAACGCCGTTCCGGCGGCCCCGCGCCCCCGACGCTCGCCGCTGCCGACCGTTGTGCTGCATTGGTGTCTGGTGGGCGCGCTTGCGGTGAGCCTTGCGACCGGGCTGCGGCTGGCGGCGGATGCTCCAGGTGCGGTGCTGTCCGCGGCGCTGGCACCGGTGCTTCCCCAGGGTGCGATACTGGTGTGGCACCTGGCGTCCGGGGTGCTGTTGTTGGGGCTGATGCTGGGCTATGGCCTGTATCAGACTCGCTCCGGCCTCGGTCGACGGTTGCTGCATCGGCCGCGGGCGGGCACCGCGGCGGCGCCGTCGAGTCGGCGGGCGGTGCGCTGGCGGCGCGTCGACCTACTGCTGGCCTGGCTCGCCTTTGGCCTGCTGCTGCTCGCCGCCGTCACCGGCCTGCTGCGCTACCTTGGCGTCGGGCCGCTGGCGGATGCGCGCCTTGAGGCCCTGCACCTTACCGCCGCCGGGGGGCTTGCGGTCTATCCGCTGCTGCACGTGGCTGCTCTGGTGGCCGGCGGCGGGCCGCGGCGGCTGCTGGGGATGCTGCTGCCGCGCCGGGCCTTCTTGCGCGCTGGTGCGCTGGCCCTGTTCGCCGGCTTGGGACTGGTGCTGGCAGCCGTGGCCGCGGACCGGCTGCTGCAGTACCGGCTCGTGCTGGAAGGCACTGATGCGCCGCCGATACTCGACGGGCGGCGCGATGAGCCGGCCTGGCAACTGGCGCGGCCCGCGCGTCTGCGTCTCGCCAACGGCGCCAACCTGCCTGGTGGCGAGACCGAGGTGACACTGCGCGGGCTGCACGACCATGATCGCGTGTATCTGTTCTGCGAGTGGGCCGACCCCACCCGCAGCGCCAAGCACGTGCCGTTGCTGAAGTCCGAACAAGGCTGGCGCATCCTGCAGACCGCCTACCGCGATGCTGACGAGAACCGCTTCTACGAGGACAAGTTGGCGCTGATGCTGGCGCCGGCTAACCCGTTGGCGGCCATGGCCTCGGTGCATTTGGGTGCGCGCCCGCTGCGCGGAGAGCCCGGCCCCGCCGGCGGTCGCGGCCTGCACTACACCACCGATGGCGGCATCCTGGACGTTTGGCACTGGAAGTCGGTGCGCAACGCCGCCCAGCACCAGGCGGACGACAACTTCTTCGGCCCGCCGCTGCCAGCGCCCGTCGAGATGCCGCGCTCTCGCGACCCGGACAGCGGTGCCTGGGTGCCGCGCTACACCGCCGGCTACCGCAAGGACCCGCCCGGCACCTACAGCGGCTTCGAGATGAACTGGGAGTTCTTCGACGAGGGCCTCGTGCTGCCGTTGCGGCTGCCGGATGACCCACGCGACCTGCCGCCCGCGGGCAGCGTGGAACTGGACCCAGACGCCTCCGACGCCGACCTGGCCCGCATGACTGGCTGGATCGAGTTCAACGACACCCGCCCCTATGCGGACGGCCCGGACACCCTGCCGGTGGGCAGCCTGCTGCCGAGCGTGTTACCCACCGGCCGGCTCACCGGCGACCGGGGCGACATCAGCGCCCGCGGGCGCTGGGCCGACGGTCGCTGGTACCTGGAGCTGAGCCGGCGGCTCGACACCGGCTCCGACAAGGACGTTGCCATCACCGACGGCACCCTGCTCTGGGTGGCCGTGTTTGACCACACCCAGACCCGCCACGCCTATCATCTGCGCCCCGTGCGGCTGCAACTGCGCTGAGCCAGAGCCTGGGCACGCCGGATTGATCCGGCTCCTGGGGGCGGGCGACTTCAGTCGCCCGTGCTTACCGTCACGGCGAACTGAACTCGCTACCCGTCGCAAAACCGCAAGCCAATCGCCACCCAACCGAAACCCCATCGCCCCAGTCCCGACACAGCTGCCCGCTAGCATGTGTTCCCGCCTATACTTGCTCGCCGACGGCGCGCCGTCCAGCCTGCGGCCCTGTCGGCGCAAGCCCCTGCCCATTGTTTACGCCCGGAGACCCCCTGATGCACCGACATGTTCGACACCGCGCGCCGCAACCAACGGCCGGCCTCTGTGCCTTGCTGCTCGCCCTGGTGGCCCTGTCGCCAGCGGCCATGGCCAACCAGACCCTGCGTTATCAGATCGCCGCCGGCGCCGACGACGCGGAAGAAGACCTGGCCTCCGGGGCAGTGGATCTCAGCAGCTCGGACCTGGAGATCACCGAGGATGATCCAGGCGTGCCGCAGCTCATTGGACTGCGCTTCAGCGGTATCGACCTCCCGCGGGGCCTGCCGATCCTCGGCGCCTATATCCAGTTCACCACCGACGAGGACGACAAGAACCGCGACCCCTTCGCGGTCACCGTCCAGGGCGAGGCGAGCGCCGATGCCGCCGCCTTCACCGCGACCAGCCAGGACATAAGCGCCCGTGCCCGCACCAGTGCCGCGGTGAACTGGGCGGACATCCCGGCTTGGACCCTTGAGCACGAGGCCGGCGCGAGTCAGCGCACGCCGGACCTCGCGAAGATCGTGCAGGAGATCATCGATGAGCCCGACTGGCAGGCCGGCAACGCCATGGGCTTTACCTTGAGCGGCAGCGGCACCCGCACCGCCGAGTCCTACGAGGGCTCCGTGGGCCACGTGGAGGTGGCGGACCTGGCAGCGGAGCTGGTGCTGCGCCTGCCGTCCACCGAGACCTACCGGGTCAGCGCCTCCGACGACGACGCGGAGGAGGGCGACGATGGCCCCGGCTCCATGGACATCGACAGTTCCGACCTGGAACTGGTGGAAGACCACACCGGCGACCCGGAGCGCAGACAGGCCATCGGCATCCGGCTCGCCGATGTCAGCATCCCGCGGGGCGCGCAGATCCTCTCCGCCCATCTCCAATTCGCGGTGGACGAGGGCGACAAGAACGCCGATCCCTTCGACCTGACCATCTGGGGCGAGGCCGCCGACGACCCGCTGGCCTATAGCGCCGCCAATATCATCAGCACCCGCGCCAAGACCACCGCCTCGGTGCAATGGCGGAACATCCCGTTCTGGACTATCCCGGAGGAGACCCTACCCGGCGATGCCAACCAGCGCACGCCGGACCTCGCCGGGATTGTGCAGGAGGTCGTCAACCGCGACGGCTGGGCCGAGGGCAACGCCATGGCCTTCATCCTGCAGGGTCAGGGCCAGCGCACCGCCGAGTCCTTCGACGGCGACAGCGCCCGTGCGCCAGCGCTGGTGGTGACCTTCATCGGCGAGCAGAGCACGCCGTCGAGCTATCGGGTGCGCCTGAGTTGGGGCCCGGGCGACGACCCGGCGACGCAGATGAATGTCATCTGGGACCAGGTCCGCGGCAGCGGCGCGGTGGTGCGCTACGACCTCTATGATCCGCTGGAGGGCTGCCCGACGGACCTTGCCGCATATGCGATGAGCCAAGCGCCGCAGCGCGTCACGCCCTACCGCGGCATGAACAACCAATTCGCTAAACTGAGCGCTCTGCTGCCTGATACCGCCTACCGCTTTGTCATTGCCGACAGCGAGGGCATCGGTGAGTGCATGTGGTTCCGCACCGCACCGGCCGTGCCCCAGGCCTTTACCTACATCACCGGCGGCGACACCAAGTCCTCCGGTGATGCCCTGCAAGCCGGCCGCTGGTCCAACCAGATGGTGGCCAAGCTGAGGCCGCTGTTCGTGTTCTTCACCGGCGACTTCAACTCCGGCGACGGCACCGACGACGCGAGCTGGCAGCAATGGCTCACGGACTGGTCCGAGGGCACCAAGTCCGGCGATGGGCGCGTCTACCCCATCATCGCCGTACATGGCAACCACGAGGACGGCGACTTTGCGGTCCTCCACAACCTGTTTGACTCGGGAAACAACGACCCAGACCAGTCGGCGGACTACAGCTACGGCGCTTGGACCTTCGGCGGCAGCCTACTGCACCTGATCAACCTCAACTCGCAGCTCTACCTGAACGGTAAGCTGGCCGATCACAACCAGCAGATCACCTGGCTGGCGTCGGACCTGGCCGCGCACCAGACCGACACCTTCAAGATCGCCGGCTATCACAAGCCCATCCGTCCGCACACCTCCACCAAGTCTGAAAACGACCATGAGTTGGCCTGGGCGGACCTGTTCGACACCTACGGGCTCAGCATGGCCAACGAGAGTGACACCCACAACCACAAGTTCACCTTCCCCCTCCGGCGCTCGGATGCGGACGGCAATGACATGGGTTTCGTCCGCGACGACGACCACGGCGTGCTCTACGTCGGCGAGGGTAGTTGGGGCGCGACGCCGCGGGTGAACAACGACGACAAGAGCTGGACGCTCGACAGCGCGTCGCTGAACCAGATCAAGTGGAACCAGGTCTTCCCGGCGACGGACGACGAGCCGGCCCGGCTCGAGGTCCGCACCGTGGTGACCGCCCGCTACGAGGGCGGGGCGCTGGTCAACTATGTGGACGGCGTCGGCGAGGTGAGCGATGCCGAGCCGTTTGCTGAGCCGTCCAACATCACGCTGCACCTGACGCCCTTCTACGGCGCGGTCATCAGCCTGCCCTTCGAGGCCATCTCCGGCGAGCCGCCGAGCGCGCCCACCGGCCTCACCGGCGAGGCGACTTCCTACACCGACATCAGCCTGAGCTGGACCAACACCGAGGACCCGGCCAATATCGGCAACCTCAGCATCGAGCGCCGGATCGGCCTGGACGGCGCCTGGGAGACGGCCGCCAGCGGACTGGCGTCGAGCACCACCAGCTTCAGCGAGTCCGAGCTCAGTGACGGCACCGACTACTACTATCGGGTACGCGCCAACAACGTCTTCGGCCAGTCCGACTGGTCCAACGAGGTGCTGGTCAGCACGCCAGCGGACACGCGGCTCAAGCTGGTGCTGAGCGAGGGCGCCGACGGCTATGCGGGCAGCGAAGTGATCGCCATCGCCTCTGCCAGCCCGGATACGCCCTTCGCGGCCGAGGAACTGAGCTTCGATCAGGGCACCAACGACTACGGCGGCCCCGGCGCCGCCGACGGCCTGATCCGTTTCGACGGCCTGCTGGACGCTCTACCGGCCAACACGGTGGTCACCGCCGCCGAGCTGCGTTTCTGGACCACCAGTTCCACCACCGGTCCCGTCGGCCTGCACCGGATGCTCGCGCCCTGGGACAGCGGCAGCACCTGGAACGACTTCGTCGACGGCGTCCAGGCCGATGACAGGGAGGCCGCCGCGCTGCCGGAAGAGAGCAAGGTCAACCTGCAGGGCGAGGTTTACGCCACCTACGACGTCACCGCATCGGTGCGGGCCTGGGCGGCCGGTGCCGCCAACGCCGGCTGGCTGATTCTAAACCAGAGCGGCGACGGCTGGGACATCGCCACCGAGCGCTACAGCGGCACGGACTTCCAGAACCGCCGCCCGCGGCTCAGCGTGTTCTACAGCCCACTGGGCGATGCGGACGGCAGCGGCGTCATTGGTCGCGACGACATGGACGCCCTGCGCGCCCACCTGCGTCAACCGGCAAGCAGCTGCCCCGCCTGCGACATGGACGGCGACGGCGTCATCTCCGTGGGCGACGCCCGGCGCCTGATCTTGGAACTGCGCAAGTGAGCCGCCGGCGCCGGTGCCGCTCCAGGGCTCGCCCTAGGGCCGCCACTGGCGCCGGGCCCAACCTCATCCTCCGTACCACGAGACCTTAACCCATGAACAACGCCTTCTTCCCGCGCACCGCCCTGCCCCTATGCGCCGCTGCCATAGCTGCTTTGTCCCTGATGGTAGGCGCGGCACAAGCCGGCCCCATCGAACTCGTCGTGCAACCCTCGACGGACAGGCTCGACACTGGCGACCTGCTGGATGTGGAGATCGCCATCTCGGGCCTCGACACCGACGAGCTCGGCGGCTTCGATCTCAGCCTCGCCTTTGACCCGGTCGTGATCCAGTACCAGACCTACAGCCTGGGCGTCGAACTGGCCGACCCGATCTTCGGCGGTTTCGACCTCAGCGACGACAGCGGCGCCACCAGTGGCCTGCTGAGGCTCGCCGAGGCCGCGACGCTGCTTGACCTAACCAGCCAGCCGAACGCCTTCGTGCTGACAACGGTCAGCTTCGTCGCCCGGCAGCCCGGGACGACCGCGCTCACCCTCTCGTCCATCGACCTGTCCGATGATCTGGGCGACCCGCTCACCGTCGACACCGTCAGCGACGCCAGTGCCACCGTCCCCCTGCCGGGTACCTTGCTGCTGATGCCTGCGGGCATAGGCCTGCTGGGTCTGCGACGGCGGCGCATGGGCCGGGGCTGAACGCAGGTCCGGGAGCTGATAGGGCTGGAAAAGCCAGTCGATATGTTTCATGACAGAAATCGCCTTAATTTCCCACCTGGCGAGGGACCACAACAGCTTCTCGATGGCCTGCTCCGGGGTCTCGACGGCGAGGTTGGTCAACAGGATCTAGTCGAGCGGGTCTTCGTCGGCGGGCGGGTTCGGCTCGGTGGCGAGGAGCACCGTGACGGTGGTGTCGGACAAGCGACGGTCGGGGCGCGCGGGAGCCTTGAGCGTCAGGCGCACGACCTTGATCTGTTGTCCACCGGCAGGACGTCACGCTTCGCGGTATAGGCCGCGGCGGGCAGCCGTGGTGCGGCAAGGCTTTGGCGGCGCGCGCGGAGGGCCTCGGTGAGCGAGGCCCATGGCGGGTGGTTGTTGTCCTGCGATGAAATCTCAGTGCTCTCAGCTATCCGTCTGCTCTTGGGGAGGGGGTCTGGACGGTTATGCGGCATCCAAACCGAATTTCCCGCTGACCGAACCAGAACCGATCGCTATAATCGGCGCTGTCCAAACACTCGTTTGATTCGTGACAGCGACATCATAACAGCTGCCCCTGGACACGGCATCCCCTAGCGTTAACGGAAACCCCGCCAACTCATGTTCTTGCGCATTCTGCTCGTCCTGTTGTTTCTCGCCGCCATGATCGGCGGGCTTGCATTCATGAAATTCCAGCAAATCCAGGGCGAGATGGCGATGTCTTCGCAGCCGATGCCGCCGTCGTCGGTGTCGGCAGTGGAGGTGGAGGCCATGTCGTGGCAACCACGGCTCAACGCCATCGGCAACGTACAGGCCGTCCAGGGCGTGATGGTGAACAATCAAGTGGCGGGGCAGGTCGAGCGTATCTTGTTCGAGTCCGGCGACATGGTAACCGCCGGACAGGCACTGGTGCAGCTCGACACCGAAGTGGACGAGGCCGATCTCGCCGGCCTGGTGGCCTCGCTGGACCTGTCCGAGACGCAGCTCAAGCGCAATCAAAAGCTACTGAAGGATCGCGCCGTGTCTCAGGGGGACTTCGACGAGATCAGCGCGCAGGTCTCTCAGGCCAAGGCGCAGGTTCAGTCGAAACAGGCACTGATCGAGAAAAAGACGCTGCGTGCGCCCTTCGATGGCCAGCTCGGGATCCGTCGCGTCAATCTGGGCCAGTTCCTGGCCGCGGGCTCGGCCATCGCCGAGCTGGAGGCGCTGGACCCAGTCTATGTGGACTATAGCCTGCCAGAACGCCACCTCGCCAAGCTCAGCCCGAACCAGGCGGTGCAGATCAGGGTTTCGGCCTATCCGGACCGGGTCTTCGACGGGCGCATCACTGCCATCAGCCCCGCGGTGGACCGGCAGACCCGCAACGTGCGGATCCGCGCCCTGTTTCAGAATCCAGACCGCCTGCTGCGCCCCGGCATGTTCGCCAAGGTCGAGACCCTGCTGCCGCGGAAGGACAGGGTGATGACGCTACCGCGCCAGGCGGTCACCTTTAACACCTATGGCGACGCGGTGTTCGTAATTGAGGAGCAGGCCCCGAAGGAAACAGGCGATCAGGCCCAAGCTGGCGATCAGGCAGAGGCCGGAGCGCAGCCTAGACTGGTGGCCCAGCGCCGCCAGATCGACACCGGCGACGTGCGCGGCGACCAGGTGGAGGTGCTCGACGGGCTCAGCGAGGGCGAGCGCGTGGTCTCCGCCGGCCAGGTGAAGCTGCGCAACGGCGTTGAAGTCGTCATCGTCGATGATCCGGTGGCCAATACCGAAGGCGGTGCTGGCTCTGGCTCTGGCTCTGGCTCTGGCTCTGGCTCTGGCTCTGGCTCCGAAGCTGGCTCCGAAGCTGGCTCCGAAGCTGGCACCGACGCCGACCGAGGCCAATCCACCGACCGAGGCCAACCGGAATGAAGTTCACCGACATCTTTATCGACAGGCCCGTTCTCGCCAGCGTCGTCAGTCTGCTGATCTTTGTGCTCGGTCTACGTGCCTTTGGCGAGATGGAAGTGCGCCAGTATCCCGAGACCCAAAACACCGTGGTCAGCATCACCACGGCCTATCCAGGCGCCAGCAGCGAACTGGTCAAGGGCTTTATCACCACGCCGCTGCAACAGGCGGTCGCGGAGGCGAATGGCATCGATTATCTGACCGCCACCAGCAGCCAGGGCCTGTCGGTGATTGAGGCTAACATGCGCCTGAATTACGACCCGAACGCCGCGGTCGCGGAGATCCAGGCCAAGGTCGCAAGCCAGCTCAACGTGCTGCCAGAGGCGGCGCAGAACCCGGTGATAGACTCCACCACCGGCGACTCCACGGCGCTGATGTACCTCGCCTTCTATAGCCGCGACATGCAACTGCCGCAGATCACCGACTATCTGATCCGAGTGATACAGCCGCAGATCCAGGCGCTTGATGGCGTCGCCAAGGCGGAGCTGTTCGGCAATCAAACCTTCGCCATGCGCGTCTGGCTGGACCCGGACCGGATGGCATCGCTTGGCGTCTCCGGCGGCGATGTCTTCAGGGCGCTTGAAGACAACAACTATCTTGCCGGCATCGGACAGGTGCGCGGCGATCTGGTCCAGACCGACCTGACTATCACCACTGACGTCAGCGCGGTGGAGGATTTTCTCAATCTGGTCGTGCGCAATGAAGCCGGCGCGCTGATCCGCCTCAACGACGTCGCCGATGTACAGCTCGGCGCCGCCGACTACGACTCGGCAACGCTCTACAAGGGCATCCCAGCGATCTTCATCGGCATCGAACAGGCACCGGGCTCGAACCCGTTGGACGTGGCCGCCCGCGTGCACGCGCTGCTGCCGGACCTTGAGGCGCAGTTTCCAGAGGGGCTGGAGGCCCACATCCCTTACGACGCCAGCGAGTTCATCTCCGAGTCCATTGACGAGGTATTCAAGACCCTGGCAGAGGCGGTGCTGATCGTACTGCTGGTGATTTTCCTGTCGCTTGGCTCCATCCGCGCGGCCATTGTGCCGTCGGTTGCTGTGCCTTTGTCCATCGTCGGAGCCGGCTTCCTGATGCTGCTGATGGGTTTCTCGATCAACCTGCTGACGCTGCTGGCCATGGTGCTGTCCATCGGCCTCGTGGTGGACGACGCCATCGTCGTGGTCGAAAACGTGCACCGCCACCTAGAAATGGGCAAGGATGGCAAGACCGCGGCGATCGATGCCGCCCGCGAACTGGGCCTGCCCATCATCGCCATGACCACGACGCTGGTGGCGGTCTATGCCCCCATCGGCTTCATGGGTGGTCTGGTGGGCTCGCTGTTCGTCGAGTTCGCCTTTACGCTGGCGGGTGCGGTGCTGATCTCCGGCATCGTCGCGCTGACGCTGTCGCCGATGATCTCGGCGCGCGTGCTGCGCTCCAGCAAGCAGCAGAGCCGCTTCGAACACGCGGTCGAAGGCTTCTTCAATTGGCTTGCCCGCGTCTACGGTCGGGCGCTGCATGGCTGGCTCAGGTACCCGAGCGCCACGGTGCTGGTGGCGCTCGCCATCATCGGCAGCATCTACATCATGTACGACATGACCAAAAAGGAACTCGCCCCCACCGAAGACCAGAGCATCCTGTTCTTCATGGCGACGGCGCCGCAGACCGCTACCATCGACTACAACATCCATTATGTCAAACAGGTGCAGCAGGTCTTCGAGCAGATCCCGGAATACAAGGAGAGCTTCATCCTGGCCGGCTTCGGCGGCGACACCAGCTCGACCTTCGGCGGCTTCAAGATGGCCCAGCCGTCGGAACGAGAGCGCTCGCAGTCGGACATCCAACCTCAGTTGCAAGGCGCGCTGGAACAGGTGCCGGGTTTCCAGACCGTGATCTTCCCGCGACCGAGTCTGCCGACGCCAGGCAACGGTATCCCGGTCGAGTTCGTCATCGTCTCCGACATGGAGGTCGAGGCGCTGAACGGCCTCGCCGATCAGTTGGTGGGCCAGGCCATGGGCAGCGGCAAGTTCATCTTCCTGTCCAAGGACATCAAGTACAGTCGCCCACGCACCACCGTCGAAATTGACCGCGATCTCGCCGGCGATCTCGGCATCAGCATGCAGGACCTCGGTCGCAGCCTGGCGGTGATGTTGAACGAGGACCGGGTCAACTGGTTCAGCCTTGGCGGGCGCAGCTATCAGGTCATTCCACAGGTGAATCAGGGCGCGCGCAACGCGATCGCCGAGGTCGAGGACTATCAGATCCGCACTGACAGCGGCGAACTGGTGCCGCTGTCGACGCTGGTGACCGTCAGCGAGGATGTGGTACCGTCCAAACGCACCCAATTCCAGCAGCTCAACTCCATCACGCTTTCCGGCGTCGCGACGCCCGGCGTCGCGCTGGGCGACGCGCTTGCCTATCTGGAGCAGACCGGCACCGAGATCTTCCCGCGCAACGTGCGCTGGGACTTCAAGGGCGAGTCGCGGCAGTTCAAGAGCGAGGGCGGCGCACTGGAGGCCACCTTCTTCCTGTCCATCCTCATCATCTACCTGGTACTCGCGGCGCAGTTCGAGAGCTGGCGCGACCCGTTCGTGATTCTGATGTCGGTGCCGCTGTCCATCTTTGGCGCCATGGCGTTCCTGTTCCTTGGCTTCGCCAGTATCAACATCTACACCCAGGTGGGGCTGATCACGCTGATCGGCCTGATCGCGAAGAACGGCATCCTCATCGTCGAGTTCGCCAACCAATTGCGAGAAAACCAAGGCCTAGACAAACGTGCCGCCGTGGAGCAGGCATCGCAGATTCGGCTACGCCCCATCTTGATGACCACGGTGGCCATGCTGGTGGCCATGGTGCCGCTGCTGATCGCGAGCGGACCCGGCGCCGTCAGTCGCTTCGACATCGGCCTGGTCATCAGTACCGGTCTTGGCATAGGTACCCTGTTTACCTTGTTCGTGGTACCGGCGGTCTACCTGATGGTCGCGTCGCGACAGGTTCGCGCTGGTGCCGAGGTTGCGGGGCAAGCGCCCCTGGTTGCCGGTTAGCCGAAGCAGGCCTTTGGCCAGGGATGTCTGAAGTGCTATTTCGCCGCCAAGCTCGACGGCACCGCGGTCCATGCCTCTGGTCCACTCCGACTTGCACTTTGCTGCCACTGCGTCATCATGCAGTCATGGAATCGTCACAAAATCGTCATATTAAGGTCACGAATGACGCTGAACTAGCTGCACGGACCGATGCACGGTCGATTCCAACGTGGAGGAAGGGCGGTGTTGCGCCCGAATCCGCATCCGTTGCGCAACCGATGAAGAGGCAGCCATGACAATGAATTTCAGTGCCGCTCCAGATGCGACGACCATCGTCGCCGACCAGGCCGGCAATCGTATTGAAACCGACAATCGCGATGATGACTTGCTCCTGGAGCAAGAGGCGATCGCGAGCGAAGCCATCGACGAGCCTGAAGGCCCAACGTCTGATGCAGATCCAGATTCAGCTCCGGCCAAACCCCAAGGCCGCGACAAGAGACAGACCGAGTCCGCATCGACCTCACCAAAGATCATCGACGCCAGCGGCAAGGACGCCGAGGAGTACAAGCTCAAGCAGGCCAAGAAGCAGTCAACACGCAAAGGGCCGGCGGATGACCATAGCGGCGCCCTCGGCAAGCTCAGCGGTGCCGACTACCTGGACCTGATCATGCCGCTCCACGTGGAGTTGCTGAAGATGCAAAATCGGGTCAAAGAGCGGGGTTTGCGCGTTTTGGTGATCAACGAGGGTCGCGATGCCGCCGGCAAGGGCGGCACAATCAAGCGCTTTGTCGAGCACATGAATCCGCGCGGGGCACGAGTTGTAGCGCTGGACAAACCCGCGGACCGGGAGCGTACCCAATGGTACTTCCAACGCTATATTGCGCACCTGCCGAGCGGCGGCGAGATCGTCTTCTTCGACCGTAGCTGGTACAACCGGGCGATGGTCGAACGCGTGATGGGTTTTTGCGGCGGCGCCGAGGTCAAGGAGTTTTTGCGCTCGGTACCGGAACTCGAGCGCATGCTGATCCGCTCCGGCATCAAGCTGTTCAAGTTTTACTACTCGGTCAGCAAGGACTCGCAAGCGCGGCGCTTCGCCAAGCGCGTTGATGATCCGCTGCGGCAGTGGAAACTCAGCCCGGTCGACCAAGAGTCTCAGGACAAATGGGAGGAATACACGCGCGCCAAAGAAGACATGTTCTTCTTTACATCCACCGCGGACAGTCCTTGGACCATTATCAAGTCCGATGACAAGAAGCGCGCCCGCATCAACGCCATTCGCTTCCTCCTGAGCCAGATCGACTATCCCGACAAACGCACAGAATTGCTCAAGATCGACCAGCGCATCGTCCGCACCGTGCAGGACGAGACCGGAGTCGACGACTAGGCGGGGCCTGGGCGGGGCCTGGGCGGGGCCTGGGCGGGGCCGGGCCGGGGCCGGGCCGGGGCACAGCAATTCTAAGTTTGGCCGAATGCCGTACCGACACTAGTATCAACCTAGATTCGGTAGTTGAACCACGAAGAGCACGAAGAACACGAATGGGTTCAAAAGGATAGTGAAGTTTGGTAGCGCAC
>JGI12109J20283_10071704_pt1 | contig 63924 bp, 44 predicted proteins | sample ElkSlonscriptome_12_FD_20283 | JGI IMG/M metagenome (IMG submission 20283) | reverse complement strand
CAGCGCGGCATTCTCCGCCTGCAACTGCTCAATGATCAGGATGGCTGCTTCCAGGGTGGTTGGCATGGCGTGAGTATACCACAATTTCTTCCCCCCAAGTGTGAACAGTTACTTGTCAATGTGCGCCACCCCATGCTGATCCACTGCACACGAATATGCTATACTGAAGGACATAATCCGAACTGCGCTTTTCCTACGACCGGCGGTAGCAGCACAGTCGGTACAACTGAATCGGTACCCGTCATTGACCCTGGTACATGGGCTACCGGCATTGTTGGTGAAATCAATCCAATTAGGGCATCAATTTACCGAAGTTACGCGGTCACTAACCCGAAAACGTGTTTCGCCTCCGGCAGGGCGGAAGCTTCCCTGCTTGTTCATAAACATGTTGCATCTTGTGCAACATGTTTGTGAACAAAATAACACAGCGTACCATGTTGCCGCAGGCGGTCTGTGTTTCATCTGGTGAAACGCTTCGTTTGATCGCCCACCGCGTAATGCGTGTCAATGTAGTAGTGTGCTTGCGACTCCTGATCCCTGCCCCTGCAGAACTCCTTCTGCCCTGGGCATTTGGCAATATGGAACCAGGGCAATTGCACCAGATCAAACCAGATTAAATCAATGATAGCCAAAGGTAAAAAATTCTGGTCACGCAGTTTGATGGCGCGACTCGTCATCTACTTCTCGCTATTGTCAGTCCTGGGTGTGCTCTGCGTGGGCACGATGGTCTACTTCAATGCGCGGCAAGCGCTGGAACAGTCGATTGCGAACCGCCTCGGCGCGATTGCCACGCTCAAAGAGAATGAACTTAACCGCTGGTTGGATGATCAGCGCGATGAACTGTTCACCCTCTCACAGTCGCCCGATGTGCGTAGCCGGGCCGGTTTGCTGCTCAGCGATGTTTCTCCAATACGAGCAAATGTGGCAGATATGGCGGAGATACGCGCACTCCTGCGCAGCCACCTGAATGATATCGTTGTGCGTAAGCCAAGCCTGCGCGAGCTGTTTATTCTCTCGATGGATGGCACCGTTGTGCTTTCCACCGAACCCGCCTACGAAGATCAAAGCCGGGCCGACGAAATCTATTTTGAGCGGGGACAGGTCGGCACCGCCGTGCAAAACCTCTATCCCGCGCCGGACACGGGCCGGCCAACCATCACGGTGGCAACGCCGCTGCGGGATAGCAGCGGCCGGCGGGTCGGGGTGCTGGCCGCGCATCTTGACCTGAAACGCATGGACGGGATCGTGTTGGATCGGGTCGGCCTGGGGGAGAGTGGCGAGACCTACCTGATTGACCCGAATCATCAGTTTGTCACCAGCAATAGCTTTGGGACGGACGCGTTTCCCGGCAGCGTGCATACCACCGGCATTGATGCCGCGTTGCAGAAACGTGACTCCTACGCGCTGTACACCAACTATTGGGGCGTTCCCGTGATTGGCGCATACCGCTGGCTTGATGGGATGGATCTGGCGCTGTTGACCGAGATGCACCAGACGGAAGCCTTTGCACCGGCGCGCCGCCTCGGCTGGATGACCTCGCTCATCGGGTTGATCACTTCGGGCATTCTGGCGTTGGGCGTATTTCTGCTGGCCCGCCAGATCTCCCGCCCCATCCTGATGATCAGTGATGCCGCAACACAGGTAGCCGCCGGCGATCTGACCCAGACCGCGCCGGTTGTCACCGAGGATGAAATCGGCACGCTGGCTCTGTCCTTTAACCAGATGACCCGCCAACTGCGGGTGCTCTACGAAGGGCTGGAGGAGAAGGAAAAACTATTTCGTTCGCTGATCGAAAATGCCTCCGACTCGATCACTATCCTGGACAGTGCCGGCATCATCCGCTATGAGAGCCCCTCCATTGAGCGGATGCTGGGCCACACCGCGTCAGAGATGCAGGGGCGTAGTGCCTTTGATTTTGTCCATCCCGAGGATCAGCAGCGGGTCTGGGAGAGTTTCCAGAATGCAATACATCGTCCGCAGCGCAAGCCGGTCGCATACCGGGCACGGCATAAAGAGGGAACCTGGCGCTTTATCGAGTCGATTGGCACCAATTTACTGGACGACCCGGCAGTCAACGGCATTGTCATTAACTCGCGTGATATCACTGATCGCAAACAACTGGAGCAACTGCGCGAGGCGAAGGAAGCGGCCGAGGCCGCAAATCGGGCCAAGAGCGCGTTTCTTGCCAATATGAGCCATGAATTGCGTACGCCCCTGAATGCCATCATCGGCTACAGCGAGATGCTGCAGGAGGATGCCCAGGAAGCGGGCTATGACATGGTGGTGCCCGACCTCGAAAAGATCCGGACGGCGGGCAAGCATCTGCTGTCGCTGATCAGCGAGATTCTGGACCTCTCGAAGATCGAGGCGGGGAAGATGGATCTTCATCTGGAAACGTTTGATATCCGTAGTCTGGTTGAGGATGTGGTGACGACTATCCAGCCTCTGGTTGAGCAGGGCGAAAACCGGCTTCAACTCTGCTACGCGCATGATCTGGCGATGATGTATGCCGATGTCACCAAGGTTCGGCAGTCGCTGCTTAATCTGTTAAGTAATGCCTGTAAGTTTACCGAGCAGGGTACCATCTCGCTGGCAGTGTATCGGGAAAGCATGAACGGGCAGGATTGGATTACCTTTGAGGTCAGCGATACCGGTATCGGCATGACGCCCAATCAGATCAAGAATCTCTTCCAGGCTTTCACTCAGGGTGACGCTTCGACGACGCGCAAGTATGGCGGCACCGGCCTGGGTCTGACGATCACGCGACGCTTCTGCCAGATGATGGGTGGCGATATTACGGTTGAGAGCGAAGTAAACCAGGGCTCAACCTTCACCATCCACTTGCCCGCCGAGGTCGTGTCCCTGCAACCCATTACTCCGACGCCGGCCTGATATGTGTGGTTCGTGTTGATATCTGTGCTTGTTCGCACGCGGCAGCATGGCTGATGCCCATGCTGCTTTTTCTGCCGGAGGCGCACGGTATCTGTGTGTGGAAGGTGTGGAACAGACTGCACCGCGTACGTTCTATCACCGATTGTGTCGATTGCTGTTTACAACTCACCCGGTCTTGCGATAGTATATGTGCTCTGGAACCAGGTAGGCGGTCTGCACGGTCGTTGTGAATTGCCATTCCGGGTATGGGTGTGCCGGATGGTAGGACGCGGATTTGTGCAGCGTCACAGTGGAGTTTGTATGAAAGAGCAAAAGAACATTGAACGTACAGATCCCGCCAGTCGCCTGGTGATGATGCTTTTGGGAAAACTGGGCAATCTGCTGGACCACTGGTCGCTTCCCGAAGAACTGGTGTTAATCAGCACGGCGCTGCTGGTCGGGTTAAGCACCGGCCTGGGTGCTGTCGGGTTCCGCTATCTTATGCAGGCTGTCGAGTGGCTCGGGTTTCACTGGTTTCCCTCGATGACACAGAGTTGGGGGCGGGCGTATGTGATACTTGTCCCGGCAGTAGGTGGGTTGCTCGTCGGCCTGCTGATCTATTTCTTTGCCCGTGAAGCCAAGGGGCATGGTGTGCCGGAGGTGAAAGAGGCCGTTGCGCTGCGTGGTGGGCGGATGCGGCCGCGCGTGGCGGTCGCTAAAGCCCTGGCATCGGCCCTGACGATTGGTACGGGTGGCGCTGCCGGAAGCGAGGGGCCGGTCGTACAGATTGGCTCGGCCCTGGGATCATCCATTGGGCAGGGGTTGCGCCTGTCCGATGAACGCATCCGCACGCTGGTGGCCTGTGGGGCCGCCAGCGGGATTGCCGCAACGTTTAACGCGCCAATTGCGGGGGTGATGTTTGCCCTGGAGGTTATTCTCGGCTGGTTCAGCATCCGCTACTTCAGTTCTGTCGTTATCTCATCCGTTATTGCCGGGGTAATTGCGCGCGCGGTGTTCGGTAGTGCGCCGGCCTTTCGGATTCCGTTTGAGTATGGCATCAACAGCTATTGGGAGTTTCTGCTCTACCCGCTGCTGGGCGTGCTGGCGGCGGGTGTGGGCGTGCTCTTTGTGCGTCTGCTCTACTGGACAGAAGATCTGTTTGATGAGTGGCAGGGCGTGCCCGACTGGCTAAAGCCGGCCATTGGCGGCGCGCTGCTGGGGGTGCTGGCGCTGGTCTACCCGCTGGTAACAGGACCAGCATGGGAGGGGACGCCGCAGATCTTCAATGTGGGTTACGATGTAATCGAGAGCGTGCTGGCAAATGAACTGGCCTTGAGTGCGGTGACGGCGCTGCTACTGCTCAAACTGCTCGCTACCAGTCTGACGCTGGGATCAGGCGGTTCCGGCGGTGTCTTTGCGCCTGCGCTGTTTGTCGGGGCCATGCTAGGTGGCGCATTTGCAATGGTCGTAGCCCTGCTCTTTCCCGGAATTCCGGCTCCAGCGGGCGCGTATGCGCTGGTGGGTATGGCCGCCGTTTTTGCGGCCAGCGCGCATGCACCGATTACCGCCGTGCTGATTCTGTTCGAGTTGACCGGCGACTACCGCATCATCCTGCCGCTGATGCTGACGGTTGTTATTGCCACCCTGCTGGCGCAGCGCATGCTGGGGGGCGAGTCGATCTACACCTTGAAGCTGACCCGGCGCGGTATTCGGCTCCAGCAGGGGCGCGATGTTGATGTATTGCAGAGTGTCACGGTCGGTGAGGTGATGTCAACCAACATCGACACCGTATCGTCCGACACAAATATTGTCACGCTGACCGAAACGCTCACCCGTACGCGCCATCACGGGTTGCTGGTCCTGGATGAACAGGGCAAACTCTGGGGCATCGTCACCGTCAATGATCTGGATCAGGCACTATTGGAGAAGCGCCCGCGTCGAACCTATGTCGCCGAGGTTGGGACAACCTGGCCGCGTCTGCAGGTAGCCTTTCCCGACGAGAGTATGGGAGTGGCCCTGGCGCGGATGGGACGGCGGGGCATTGGACGACTGCCGGTGGTGTCGCGTGATGATCCCTATCACCCGGTCGGGCTGATTCGCCGCGCGGATATTATTCGCGCCTATGATCTGGCGCTGACCCGCCGGATTGAGATCCAGCATCGGGCGCAGCGCATGCAGTTGCGCAGTGAAGAGGGAACCGAGTTTGTTGAGATTCCGCTGGCACAGGAAGATCGCGCCGTCGGCAAAACCCTGCGCAATGTTGCCGATGATCTCCCAACTGAGTGTATCCTGGTTTCGATTCGGCGCAACGGACGCGTGCTGATTCCGCACGGCGATACGGTATTTCAGCCCGGCGATCAGATCACTGCGTTTACCCGCAGCCCGGATGCCGAAACCCTGTTCCACTGCCTGCGGGGACATAGACCGGCAGCAGCGCCGCCAACCACTGCCGAAACACCGGAGCGTGAGCGTACCGAGGAATGAGCAGAAAAGCGCGATCAGGGAACGCCCCTGATCGCGTGTCGTTGTACCCCAGTCCGCTATTCTGCCGGTGTCAGGTTCGGCCTGACTGCGGTATCCCGGTTGCCGGCTGCGCCGTTGGGCGGGGTTCTGGGGTGTTGGGGACAAATGTCACGTCGGGTATGTCCGTTGGCGGCTCAAGAATCGGACTGGGCGGCACCGGCGTGGCGCTGGCCGGCACAAACGTCGGACTAGGCAGCACCGCTGTTGGACTGGCGGGCGCGAATGTTGGACTGGCGGGCGCGAATGTTGGACTGGCGGGCGCGGGCGTTGGACTGGCCGGCGCGAACGTCGGTTCTGGTGGAGTGAATGTCGGACTCGCCGGCTCCGGGGTGGCACTGGCCGGCACAAACGTCGGACTTGGTGGTATAGGTGTTGCGCTCGGCCAGATGACCGGCGGCGGTGGCGCGGTCGGCGGAATAAAGATCGGCTGTGGCGTTACGCTGGGCGTACTCGTTGGCGTCGCCGTGACAGTCGGCGTCATGGTGACGGTCGGCGTCGCGCTGGCGGTTGGCGTGTGGGTCGGTGGAGTGCTAGCGGTTGGCGTGACGGTTGCGGTGCGGGTCGCCGCAGCCGGCAGTACCTCAGTTGTCGCCGGCAACGGTTGTGTACTGTTACCGCCAATGGTACCATCATTCATGAGCAGGCGCGCGCCAACCGCGATGTAAATGCCGATAACCACCACAAGCAGTCCCAGCAGAACCGTGTAGATGGCCCGGTCGCGGGGCGATAAACCGCGCAGCCAGCCACGCAACCCGCCCTGGGGCACGGCCTCAACCGGCTGAAGATAGGGCGACGTTGAAGGTGGGGTCAAACCCATGTATAATGGACAATTAACGTGTCCCTGTGAAAGGCAGTATGTGGTTTGATCGACAGGGATATCCTGAGCCTCGCCCGTGACGTAGCAGCGATGCTCCGGCGTGGGCGACGCAAACCGAATCGCGCGATTCTGTTTTAGTCCGAGATGGGGACAGTGTCCCGATGGCTCAACCATGGTAGTCTGTGTGCTCCTGCATCAAGACGTAAAAGGCGGATGTGAGGTATTATAGGCTCCAGCGGTTGTGTCCGTCAAAAGTAAACCGGCTTATATCTTTCGGATCAATCACGTCGGCAATGGTGTGGCGCGATATGCCCCCAGGCCGAACAGTATCAGAATATAGATTGCTGATTGAAAGCTTACGAATATGCGTATTGTTATCGTCTCAGATATTCATGCAAACTTCGTCGCCCTCGAGACTGTGCTGGCGGCGGCCGGCAGTTTCGACGCGCTCTGGTGTCTTGGCGATACTATTGGCTATGGCCCAAAGCCGAACGAGTGTATTGCGGCGATGATGCAGCACGCCGATGTTGCTATCAGTGGAAATCACGACCTGGCATGCCTGGGCAAAGTTGACCTGAGCGATTTTAACCCGGATGCCCGGCGCGCCAATATCTGGAATGGCAACCAACTTACGCCGGAGAACCGCGCCTGGTTGGGGAATCTGCCTGCATCGCGCCGGGTCAACGATCAGTTCACCGTGGTGCATGCCAGCCCCCGCGAGCCGGTCTGGGAATATTTGTTGACGCCGGCGCAGGCAATGGCAAATTTCTCTCTCTTTGATACTCAGGTCTGCCTGATTGGTCACTCGCATGTACAACTCGGCTTCCGTCTGGGTCTGGCGGGTCACTGTGAGCGCTTCCTGCCTCACAGCGGGCATACAATGAAGTTGCACAAGCATGAACGCTATTTTATTAATCCCGGCAGTGTCGGCCAGCCGCGCGATCAAGATCCCCGCGCAGCCTATATCGTGTATGATACGGACGCCGGGACGCTTCGCTTTAATCGGATCGAGTATGATATCAATCAGACGCAACTGCAGATGCGCAATGTTGATCTCCCGATGGCGCTAATCCGCCGGCTCGAATTGGGAATGTAGCTTTTCCGTAGTCGGTAGTCGGTAGTCGGTAGTCCGTAATTTGTAGTCGGTATTGCAGCATACAGCATACAGCATACAGCATACAGCATACAGCATACGGCATACAGCATACGGCAATGGTTTAACGAATGACGATTGAACAGACATACCGCCGGAAGTTTCCCGGTTCCGCCGAACGTTATGCGCGGGCAACAATGCTGTTTCCCAGCGGCGTAACCCACGATGGGCGCTCGATGTTTCCGTTCCCTCTCTATATTGAACGCAGTCAGGGCGCATATAAGTGGGATGTAGATGACAATCGGGTGATAGATTTCTGGAGCGGCCATGGGGCGCTGCTACTGGGGCATGGGCATCCGGCAATTGTGGCGGCGGTGCAGGCGCAGGTGGCACGCGGTACGCACTATGGTGCCTGCCACGACCTTGAACTACGCTGGGGTGAACTGGTTCAACGGCTTGTCCCGGGCGCGGAGTTGGTCCGCTTCACCGCTTCCGGGACGGAGGCGACTATGCTGGCGCTGCGGCTGGCCCGGGCGTTTACCCGCCGTCCTCGAATTATCCGCTTTGCGGGCCATTTCCACGGCTGGCATGAGTTAATCATGCCCGGTGCCGAGCAGGAAGATCCCCGCGCCGGTATCCCCGCCGCGCTGGTAGAGGCGCTGATCACCCTGCCTACCGATATTGCCGCTGTTGAGCAGACTCTGGCGCAGCGCGACGATATTGCCGCTGTTATTCTGGAGCCGTCCGGGGCCACCTATGGCGGCGCACCGCTGCCGGATAGCTTCCTGCGCGAACTGCGCGCTCTGACGGCTGACCGGGAAGTGTTGCTGATCTGCGATGAGGTTGTCACCGGCTTCCGGGTTGCGCCGGGTGGTGTGCAGCAGCGCGCGGGCGTGACTGCCGATCTGACCTGCCTGGCAAAGGTGCTGGCGGGCGGGCTGCCGGGCGGTGCGGTAGCGGGGCGAGCGGATATCCTGCGCCATCTGGCCTTCGGTGATGCCGACTGGAATGCACAGCAGAAGATTCGCCACTATGGCACCTACAACGCCAATCCGCTCTCGGCGGCGGCGGGATGTGCCATGCTTGAACTGGTCGCAACCGGCGAGCCATGCGCCACCGCCACGCTGCGCTGTCAGCAGATTACCTCAGCGCTGAATAATGTGCTGGACGCGAAACAGGTGTACAACTGGACGGTGTATGGGGATGCCTCGGTCTTTCATATTCTGGTGCAGAGCAGTGTCCCCGTCGTGCCGGGCGATGTGCCCTACCAGGTACCCCAGGCGGAACTCAAGCGGGGCGGTGACCTGCGGGTGCTGCGTATGCTGCGCATGGCGCTGCTCAATGCCGGCGTGGATCTGATGCGCGGACGAAGCGGGTTTGTCTCAGCGGCGCATAGCGCGGCGGATGTGGCCGCAACAGTAGCGGCCTTTGAAGCGGCGCTCGATGCCCTGCGCGCCGAAGGAATAATCTGATCGCGCCGATTGGCGGGGATGCAGGTAACGAAACTGCTATGCTGCTCCTGCCGTTGTTCATAGCACGTTTAACCCTCAATAGTATAGTTACCGTAGTTAGAGAGTAATATCTATTGATTTTGCAGCGTAGTTGCTCCCATGTGCCGGCGGCACGGCAACTGCGCTGTTTGTGTGATTTGCACCTCAAATTCGATGCTCTACTCAGAAGAGGAGATATCTAAATCTATGCAGGAAAGCTCTCCCGCAACGACGCAAACGACTTCCGAGGCCGCGCATGGCTCGCCGGCACAGGCGCAACCGAGCCTGCCGATACTGATTGGCACGGCGGCACTGCTGGCCCTCGCGCTGGCGCTGACCGTTCCATTCCAATCCGACTGGTGGCAGGTGTTGATCCTGGGCATTGTCCAGGGGCTGACTGAGTTCTTGCCGATCTCATCCACGGCGCATCTGCTGATCACGGCTGATCTGCTCAACTTCCAGGGGAGTATTGGCGGTACGTTTGAGATCTTTATTCAGTTTGGGACGGTACTGGCTGTTGTTGGCTTCTACATCCGCGATCTGTTGTACCAGGCGCGCGCGGTGCTGGGGCGCGGTGTGACCGACGAGGCCGTCCGGGGCGCGCGCCGTTTCTGGTTGGGCATTTTGCTGGCCTTTATCCCCGCTGCCGTTGTTGGGTTGACTCTGCGCGACTGGATCAAGACGGTGCTGTTTGAGTCGCCCGCGATTATTGCCACTTCGTTGATTCTGGGCGGGATCATCTTTATTGTGATTGAGCGTGTACCCCGACGTACCCAGGTGGTCAGTAATCTGGAGAATGTATCGTTTCGGCAGGCGCTGGGAGTGGGTATCGCTCAGGTGTTTGCGCTGGTGCCGGGTACCTCACGCTCGGGCGCGTCGATTGTCGGAGGGCTGCTGGCCGGGTTGGACCGCCGCACTGCAACGGCTTTCTCCTTCTACCTGGCGATTCCTACCCTGGGCGCGGCAACGATGGTCGATCTGCTCTCGAACCTGGATCAGATTACCGGCGATGATATTGGCCGGCTACTGCTCGGCACAGTTGTGGCAATGATTGTCGGCTGGCTGAGCATTGGCTGGTTGCTGCGCTATGTTGCCAACCACAGTTTTGTGGCGTTTGGGATCTATCGCATTATTGCCGGGATTGTGATCCTGGCGCTGGTGTTTTTGGGGCAGTTGTAGGGAACCGGGAACCGGGGACAGAGGACAGGGGACAGGGAACAAGGTTGTCGGTCGGTGAAGCGAGACGGGTAGAGCAGCCTCTGCCCGTCTCGTTGTTTGTGGCTCAGAGACTGTCTGAAAAGGGTTGGTCATGGGGCTACGGCCTTGGAGCGGGAGTCCCGGCTTCAGCCGGTGTGTGGCCGGAACCGGCTGAAGCCGGGACTCCTGGGGCGCTGTCCGGTGTCGCCGGGCACCCCGCATGCCGTGGGACCGACGCGAATCAGCTTTTCAGACAGTCTCTCATACCGATGGGTTGTCATAGCAGCAGTAGTAGGGTGCATTCGATGCACCATTCTTCCGCCGCACGCCATATCTAAACTATTTTTTCAACGTTCATAAGCGAGACGGGTAGAGCAGCCTCTGCTCGTCTCGTTGTTTGTGGCCCCCTTCCACCTCGGTAGTACACTGCTGGCGCGGGCATTAACTTCCACACTCCAGAGCCACATTGCCTCGGCGCATGGAATGGGGTAAACTACCCATGAATTCTCTGGTTTCATAGGAAAAGAGCGGGAGGGATGTATGCAGCGGTTGTTCCGCACACGCCGCCGACTGGCGGTGCTGTTCGCGCTGGTTGCCGGGTTGCTGCTGGTTGGCACGACGCTGGCCGCCGAGTTTGCCGGGGGAGAGATCTACCGGCTCCCGGCGGGCGAGGTGGTCACCGATGATCTGTATGTGACGGCAAGTGAAATCTACATCGCCGGCACGGTTGAGGGGGATCTGCTGGCCGCCGCCGGCTATGTTGAGGTCAGCGGCACTGTCACCGGAGATGCGATGATTGCCGCCGCCGAGATTGATATCAGCGGTTCAATCCAGGATGATGCGCGCCTGGGGGCGGCAGGGATTAATATCTCCGGGAATGTTGGCGATGATCTGCTGATGGCGGCGGGTGGTGGCGAAGGGGCTGTTCCGGTTCCCATGGGTGGACGTACGGTGGAGCAGCAGGGTATTACGATGGCCGAACAGACCCAGGTGGGTGGCGATCTCCTGATCGCTGCCGGCGAAGCTACCGCTGCCGGCACGATTACGGGAGATCTGCTGGTGGGAGCGGGTATTTTGACCCTGGCGGCCCAGGTGGGCGGTGATGCCCGGCTGGGGGTTGATCAACTGGATGTCCTGGAAACGGCGCAGATTGATGGAATACTACGCTACACCAGCGATGACCGCGCCGCTATCCCGGAAGGCACTGCTGCCAATGTCGAGTTTACCGAGACGGTGGAGGAGCGCACGCAGCCGAATCCGGTGATGCAGTTCCTGGGCTGGTTTCTGCGGACGGTCTTGATTCTGGCGGGGTTTGCGCTGCTGGGCTGGCTGCTGCTGCGCTTTGTACCGGGAATCCTGGCGCGGCCGGCCAATGCGCTGGCGGCTCAACCCGGCCGTGCGGCGCTCTCCGGGTTGCTCATCGCCCTGCTTTTTATGGTTATTCCGCTGCTCTCCGCCCTGCTGATCTTCCTGATGTTTCTCTTCTGGGGTTGGTTCCAGGGGATTCTGCTCTTCTTCTTCCTGTTTAGCATTCTGGCACTGATCTGGTACCTCAGTCCGCTGGTGACGGGATTCTGGCTGGGGTGGCGGATTTTGCAGGCGATGAATCGCGAGATGAGCGGAGTTATGACGTTGCTGATCGGGGTAGGTGTGCTGGTCCTGCTGGGGCGCATTCCGGTTTTTGGCTGGTTTGTCTACCTGTTGAGCTTTATCTTTGCCCTCGGCGGACTCTTCCTGGCACGGGCTTCTCAGGAAGCACCACCCAGCCGGGTCGCCTGAGATGCGAGGATGGCAGATAACCGCCTGATGAAGTTTGAGTGTTTCATCCGGACATTACTGGACCGGAGTCCCGGCTTCAGCCGGAGCAGGCGTTCCCGGCGGTAAGCCGCAGCCCCGGCAGGCATCCCACCGGCTGAAGCCGGGACTCCCGGATGGCATATCCGGCGTTCCCGGCAGTCTGCCCAGTCCCGGCAGGCATCCCACCGGCTGAAGCCGGGACTCCCGGATGGTCGATCGGGCGTTCCCTTCAGTAAGCCGCGGCCCCGGCAGGCATGCAACCGGCTGAAGCCGGGACTCCAGGATGGTAGATCCGGCGTTCTCGGCGGTAAGCCGCGGCTCCGGCAGGTATCCCACCGGCTGAAGCCGGGACTCCCGGATGGCATATCCGGACTATGTTCTCAACGTTCATCAGGCGGTACGACAAAACCAGAGCGTGACGGGCAGTGAAATTCTACCCGTCACGTTCCAGGAAGATTCCTCACACAGCGGACGCGCAGAAGCGCGTCCCTACAGAGAAAATCCCTGATGCAGCAGACGCGCAGAAGCGCGTCCCTACCGAAAACATTCCCGATCCCCTGTCCCCTGTAACCTACCTAGCTGCGAATAATCGACAACACCTCATCGCGGCGCTGCTCCATCTCCTCGCGTGATTTCGCCTCCAGGTTCAGGCGCAGCAGCGGCTCGGTGTTGGAAGGGCGCACATTGAAGTGCCAGGTCGGGTAGGAGATTGAGATACCATCCATGCCATGCTGGTCAGCATCCTTGTAACGCGCGGCCAGTTCGTCCATCTTGGCCTGCTGGTCGGACACCTCGGAGTTGATCTCGCCGGTGATGAAATATTTCGCCTCCAGTTCGTGCAGCAGATCGGACATCTTCACGTTGCGCTTCGAGAGCATCTCCAGCAGGTAGAGCGAGGGAACCAGGCCCGAGTCGGCAAAGAAGAAGTCGCGGAAGTAGTAGTGCCCGGATACCTCCCCCGCGAAGACCGCGTCTTCCTTCGACATGCGCTGCTTGATGAAGGCATGGCCCACCCGCTCCATCAGCGGCGTACCACCATTCTCCTGCACCAGATCGGGCACGGCCCAGGATGCACGCACATCGTAGAGGATCTTGGAGCCGGGATACTTCTCGAGCAGGTAGTTGCCCAGGATTGCCGTCAGGAAGTCGCCGGAGACAAACTGGCCCCGGTCGTCAATCGTGAAGAAGCGGTCGCCGTCGCCGTCGAAGGCAAAGCCGATGTCGGCCTGCTCATCCACCACGCGTTGCTGGAGTTCGGCGCGATTCTCGGCCTTGAGCGGGTCCAGGCCATGGTTGGGTAGTGTACCGTCGGGATCGAGGTACAGGCCGATCAACTCGACCGGCAGATGCTGGTAAACCTCTTGCAGAATCGGGCCAACCATGCCGTTGCAGGTATCGACAACCACCTTGAGCGGCTTGATCGCACTCACATCAATCAGCGAGAGCACCTTCTCGATAAACTTGTCTTTGAAGGCATAGGGCCGGATCTCGCCCTTGCGGGTGGGTTTGGGGAAGTCCTCACTCTGCACCAGTTCGCGCAGATCCTGAATACCCGCGTCTCCGCTCAGCAGTTGCGGCATCTTGCGGACCATCTTAAAGCCGCTGTAGTCCTTCGGGTTGTGGGATGCCGTGACCATCATGCCGGGGAGGCCCAGTTCGGCACAGGCAAAATAGTACTGGTCGGTGCTGACCATACCAATATCAACCACATCGGCTCCCTGATCGGTGATCCCGCGCTTGACCGACTCGGCCACGGCCGGGCTGGATATGCGCATATCGCGCCCGATAATCACCTGGGTTGCACCGACAAAGGTGACAAAGGCCCGGCCAATCAGATATGCCACATCGTCATTCAAATCGGTTGGGTAAATGCCACGAATGTCGTACGCTTTGAAAATCGACGGATTCACTTGCATGGGACGCCCTCCTTTTGACTCGTCATACCCATCACCGGGAACAGCATACCCGCTGCACCGCTGTGTGCAATATGTTTCCATAACCATGCGACCACGCACGCCGGGCTTGCACGTCTGAGCCGGCGTGGGCATCGGCCCTTACCGTCCGGGCGAAAGTCCTGGCGTGAACATATGGTTGCCTGGTTATAGTAACATATTCTGCGCACGCGCCAGATCATAGGCCGCGTCGAGTTGGACGAAGCGGCGGCAGGCCTGTTCCAGATGATGCTTCCGGGCGGCTCCTGTGCTGTGGCGGCCCAGGGCATAGTGGGCCAGTCCTTCTTCATAGGGCATTGCCAGTTGCTCTGCTGCGGTCAGGCTGCGGTACCAGCGTTGCTGCGCCTGCGCGGGCCGGCCGGCCAGCCAGTGATACCACCCCTGACAGAGCCATGCGCGGGGACGACCAATCGGGAAGATCCAGGCATAGCGCTGGAATGCCCGACAGAGCTGCGATGCATGCCGCGCAAACCGACTGCGCGCGTGTGGTGGCCGGCCGCGACTGGCCTCCCAGAGGGACAGGTAGACCTCGGCGGCACCGGCCAGACCGTCAAAGGCGGCAAAGGAGAGGCTAAACCGGTTCGCCGTGCGCTGCATGGCGGCCGCGGCGGCCTGTTCGGCCAGTTCTGGTTCACCCTGCCGCAGGCGGGCCGCAGCCAGTACCCCATAGATCAATGCTTCGGTGACGCGATCGGTGTTGGTTGCCAGCAATGCCTGCCCGGTTTCCAGCAGGGTGACGGCTTCTTCAACCTGACCCAGGCGCAGCCCATTCATCGCCGTACCATTAACACCCCAGGCGTGATGTTCTTTATTCCAACTGACATGCTTCGATGTGGATTGCATGGCAAATAGATGTACACCCTGGGTAAATTGACCCTGGAAATAGGCCAGAAATCCCAGCATGGTCATCGTGTCGCCCCATCCGCGCCAGTCGCCCAGTTGTTCATGCAACACAACCGCCTGCTCCAGCACCGCCTGGGCCTGTGACCAGTGCCCCATACCAACCGCATGCATGCCCTTGACCAGCAGCACATGCGCCCGCGAGGGCAGGTCATCGGTACGCTCGGCGATGTTTAGCGCCTGGCGACTGTAGGAGTCGGACAGGGGCGGAATAACCGAGGTGATCAGGCTCAGGTTGGCGTAGGCGCGCGCTAACTCCGGCGAGCGGTGGCTGCTCTCTGCCAGGTTGAGCGTACGCAGCGCGGTGTAGATGCCCGGCAGCGACTCGTTCGAGAAATAGAAGTTTTGCGTTAGATGTCGGTAGGCCTGCGCCGCCTCAGCCACCAGCAGATATTCTCCGGGAGCGCGCCCCACCCGGCGCCCCGGCGGCCAGACCCGGTTCAAGACCTGGCGCAGCATCTGCTCCATCAGGCTGCTGGTCAGGTGCCGCGCTTTCGTGGGCATGGGCCACCCCAGCAGCGCTACGGAGCGGCGCAGATGTTCACCACTCTCGGTCAGTTGTCCCAGCCCGAAGTAGGCTTCACCCAATGACCGTTCCCAGCGGGCCCGCTGGATAGCGGCCGACCGCATATCGGCGGGCGATCTCGGATGCCGGGTATCCAGTTCCAGCGCGGTGCTGAAGAAGGTAACCGCTTCCTGGTAGAGTCCGCCACGCAGCGCCTGCTCGCCGGCCATTGCCAGGTAGTCCAGCGCGCGGCCGGTATCCTCGGCTCGGGTCCAGTGGTGGGCCAGCAGGGGGTAGAATGCAGTCAGGTCGTCGGCATAGGTCTGCTCATACCACGCGGCGACGGCGCGGTGGAGTTCGCGGCGCTGTGCAAACAGCATCAGGTTGTAGACCGCATCCTGGATGATCGTGTGCTTGAACGTGTAGGTCGGCTCCGGTTCGCGGCTCTGGAGGGGCGTCAGGTCCAGTTGATGCAGGCGGGCTAGATGTTCCTCCAGTGCATTCCGATCCCCGGCAATCGGGTAGACATCGCGCAGAATCCGCAGGCCAAAGGTGCGCCCGATCACGCCGGCAACTTTCAGGGTCAACTGCTGCTGTGGGGTCAGGCGGTCGATCCGGCTGGTAATGACACCCTGCACTGTGTCCGGCAGATTGACCGCGCGCAGTTCTTCGACCGTGGTTGCCAGGTGACAGCCGCCGTCGGCCACCCGGATCAGCCCGGTATCGCGCAGGGCGTAGGCCAGTTCTTCGCTAAAGAAGGGGTTGCCCTGGGTCTTCTCCCGGATCAGCGTAGTAACCGGTTCGGGTAGTGTGGTGACATTCAGGCGCTGACAGACCAGCATCATGGTTTCGTGTGCCGATAATCCTTCCAGATGCAGTTGCTGGGTACCGGCGCTTTCGCGCAACTGCCGGTAGCCGGACGGCATGGCTTCGGGAAAGGGGCGGGCCACAATAACCAGCAGCAGCGGATAGACATGCCGGCTAACGGTGAGGGCCAGCGCCCAGGAGGCCGAGTCCATCCAGTGGGCATCTTCCAGGATCAGTAGCCGTGGTGACGGATCGGTGACGGCCTGGAGCAGTTCCAGCAAGAGCGTGCGGGTGTTATCGGCCCGCACCTGACCGCTCATGCGCGCCGTGACCTCATTTTCGGGGAAGTCCAGCGGTAGTAGCGCATTGAGCAGGGCGACTCGCGCCGGCAGATCGGGGGCGTGCGCCAGGAGCCCCTCAACGCGCCGCCGCCGGGCAACCGGATCACTCAGCGTATCCAGCCCCAGGATCTGACTAAAGATCGTGCGCCAGGCGTAGTAGGGCGTGGATTGCTCGATCGCATTCCCGGCTCCCGCCAGCGTCGGAATGCCGAATGCTTCCGCCTGCTGCGCCAGATCTTCAACCAGGCGCGTCTTGCCAATCCCGGCCTCGCCCTCGACCAGGAAAACACCCCCCTCGCCACCGCGCAGCAACGCCTGCAGTTGCTCCGCCATCAGCCGCCGTTCATTTGCGCGGCCCACCAGGGTGGTTTCCAGGCGTGCATTAATGATCGCCGGCCCCAGCGGCCGATAGACGGCCACCGGCTCGGTGCGGCCCTTGACCTTGATTGGCGGCAGTGCCTCAAACCAGACGCGCAGCCGGGCCGCATGATACGTGGCCGCATCGCAGAACAGATCATCCTGGGCGGCCTGCATCAGCCGGGCAGCCATGTTGACCGTGCGCCCCATCATGGTGTACTCGCGGCGCCGTTCGCTGCCGACGGCACCGCAGAAGACCTGCCCGGTTGTTACGCCGATTGCGCTGCGCATGCCCATCTCCAGCAGGGCGGCCTGCATCTCCAGGGCAGCGCGCACGCCGCGGACGGAGTCATCCTCGTGCGCCAGCGGTGGCAGCCCCAGCGCCGCAATCAGAATCGGCCCCTTGTCATCAACGCCCAGGCGAGTCACGCTGCCCTCGTAGCGATAGAGCGCCGTCTGGAGCGCGCACATGACCTCCTGGCCCTGCTCCAGCAGATTGGTGTCACGTACATCGGGCAGATGGATAAAGATCACCGTAACCCGGCGCAACTCGGCCAGCCAACTGGTCTGTCCGGCACTCAGGCGAGCAAGGATGGCGGCGGGAATGTAGGCGCGCAACGCGGAGTCCATCGCCGGGGTCAGCACCGATGGATCAACCGGCGGGAGCGGGAGCGGCTCGTGGATGGTATCCAGGCAGATCGCCTGCTCCGAGAGGCGCTGTCCATCACAGACCGGACGTACCAGCTTCCAGGCTTCCGGCGAGAGCACCACCTGGCCGGGACGAGCGGCCTTCTCCGCCAGGCTCATCTGTACCAGCGGATCACCGGCCACCAGGAACTCCCAGCGGCTGTAGACCCCGCCAAGATGCCCGGCCACAATTTCGCCGGCCCCGATGCTGATTTTCAGCGAGAGCCGCACCCCCTCGGCCTCGGCGACATTGCGCAGAGTTGGCTGGACTGCCAGTCCACACTGCGCCGCGTAGAGGGCGGTCTGGGCCAGCGTCAGCGGGGCGACCTGCTGGGTCTCGACGGCGCTGTAGGTGCCGGTACTCCAGGCGGTCAGCGTAGCGGTATCCTCGGCATCGGTCTCAACCGGCCAGATTGCCAGCAGACCATCCCCGGCAAACCGGACAATATCGCCACCATGGGCGATAACCAGTTCGATCAACTGCCCAAAATAGGCATTCAACAGGCGTGTCAGATCCTCGGCCCCGGAGGGACCACGCCGGGCGAACTGCTCGGTCAGGGCCGTAAAACCGGAAATGTCCGCAAAGAAGACGATGGCGGGGAAGCGGTCAGCGGTGGGGGCGAGGTGCGGTTGGCGGTCGCGCGCCATGTGACGTACGACCTGGGCGGGCACGTAACTGGCGAGTGTTTCAAGCAGAGTAGGCATAGTGGTATCTCAAGTATCCTGATCCTGGGCTTATCATCCGTTCATCAGATACAACGCTATAATACCATGATTTGTACTACTATTCTACTCTTTAATAGTTTATAAACTTATTGGTATGGTTTGGAGGCATCTCTACGGTTTTACTACGTGTGATCGTAGCATAATTATATTGATATCCCACGGCAGTGACATGTCCGGGTTATAGCATTGTGTGCCTCCAGACAGGAGGGCTGGATGAACTTTGACCATGATACTCGGCGGCGGTGCTGCCTGAATTCCGGCGTAACGTGGATTGGCTCTGGGCCGTAGACTCGGACCCGCCGGCAGCGCTGGTAGCGATTGTCGGCATTGAGCAGATGGTGCAGGCGCTCTGCTCGCCAGAGGTGTGAATGCCTGCATCTGGACGCGCCAAACGGGGAGAGACACACCACCGTGCATCTCTCCCCTAACTATGTCCGTTACAGGACGTACGCGGTGCGCCTTCAAACCGGACAGTTACCTCGATGAACGTCAGATGCGCCTGTGGCAGCGTGGTACATTTTTATCTTTTTCACGAACATGTGGCTCTGTGAGCCACATGTTCGTGAAAAAGGAGAGACTCCTCCACCCTGAAGGAGGCGCATCCCATCTGGCGGGTCAACGACCGCGTACCCCCTGTCCGTTACAGGATGTACGCGGTGCGGACTGTTCCGCCCGTGTACCAGACCCGGAATCCTCATTCGCCTGCGGTAGGGCGGAGGCGAATCGGGCGTCCATTGGGTGAAACGCCCGGTTTGCATGGCGACCGCGTACGTCCTGTCAGTTAACAGGACGTACGCGGTGGAAGCCTGTTCCGGCCCGCTGTCAGACCCAAACGCCGGCTTCGCCTGCGGCAGCGTGGGACATTATGTGTTTTTTTCCGGAACATCTTGCACAACGTGCAAGATGTTCCGGAAAAAGAAGAAGATCTTCCACCCTGCCGGCAGCGACATTCCCTCCCGGGTCAGTGACCGCGTAACTCCTGTCAGTTAACCGTCAGTTCCGCACAGGCTTGCCGGTCTCCAGCATGCCCTGGATGCGCGCATGCGTTTTCGGCTCACGGCAGAGTTCCAGAAATACCTGGCGCTCCAGATCGAGGATGTACTGCTCGTCAACCCACTGAGGTACACTCAGAGCGCCGCCGCACAGCACATGGGCCAGCCGCCCGGCGATAAAGGCGTCATACTCGCCGGCCTGTCCTGTCTCCTGCAAGTTCCGGATAGCAATCTGCAACGCGGCCAGTCCATCCTGCCCCAGCGCGTAGCAGTGTTTGCCCGATGCCGGCGGCAGATAGTCTTTTGCCAGTTCCTGCACCACCTCGCGGGCCACGCCCAGCAGATGCTCGCTATTCATCACAATCCGGTCGGTGGGGCGCAGCAGACCCCGCTCACGCGCCTCGACCGCGCTACCGCTGACCTGCGCCTGCGCAATCATCTCGAATACTTGCCGCAGCGCCGCCTGCGGATTGCCCCCCGGTAGTGCCGCCGCGCCCGCCACCAGCCGGCGGTTCAGTTCCTTGCAGCCCCCCGCCGCCGGGATCAGCCCCACGCTAACCTCGACCAGCCCCATCGCGGTTTCGACGGCGGCAACGGTGCGCGTGCTGTGCATGGCAACTTCGGCCCCACCGCCCAGCACGCGGCCAAACGGCGCGGTGACAACCGGCTTGCGCGCATAGCGCAAGCCCTGCGTCCAGCGCTGGTACTTCTGGAGCATTGCCTCAATCAGATCAAGCCGACCGCTCTGCATAGCCTCGGCCATCTGCTTGAGATTGGCTCCGGCGGAGAACATTTTGCCCTGGTTACCAACTATCAGCCCGATCCAGCGCCGATTCTCCAGTTCGGCCAGCGCTTCCAGCCCAAACTCGATAAGCTCCAGGTCAATCGCATTGGCTTTACTGTGGAACTCCAGGCAGAGCACACCGTCTCCCAGGTCGATCAGGCCGGCGCTGCGGGTGGAGTTGAGGATGCGCCCCTGGGTTTTGAATGTCGCCAGGTCGAGCGCACGCGCATCGCGGGCCAGGGGTTGGTACTCCCGCGCCGCGACATTGTAGGCCCGCTGCTGCCCATCCATCTGCCGGTAGAAGTGCGGACTGTCTTCGGCAATCAGCTCCTCCACCCAGTCCGCCATGGTCAGACCCCGGACGCGCATCACCTCGGCGGTCTCGGCCACCCCCAGCGCCTCCCAGATCTCGAATGGCCCCATGGCGTGGTTGTAGCCCCAGCGCATGGCGTTATCCACATCGGCAACGCTGTCGGCCACCTCGGGCAGCCGACGGGCAGCGTAGGCCAGCAGCGGCAGCAGGCCGGCGGCGATCAGCCCGGCCCCGCGATCAGCGGGATCGACAACAGCGCGCTCCAGGGCAAAGCTCAACCGCTCCGGCAGGGCGCGGATGGCCTGCGCCTCGGCGATAAACCCGGCGACGGCGGCCGGCTCCACGGCGGGACGATACTCCAGCGTCTGTAGATCGAGCGGACGAAACTCGCGCTTGCCGTTCTCGCGCACACTGGTGTAGAAGCCCTTCCCGGTCTTATTGCCCAGGCGACCCGCGGCAACCAGCCGATCCAGCAGGTCCGTATTGCCAAAGACCGCGCGATCTTCATCCTCGGGCAACTCCTCGTAGAGATGGCGGGCGATAAAGGCCATCAGATCGATGCCGATCAGATCCAGCAGGCGGAAGGTGGCGGTACCGGGTCGCCCAATCAGCGGGCCGGTCAGCGCATCCACTTCTTCGACGGTGTAGCCGTTGGCCTGAATGTAACTTAGATCGCTCATCAGGCTGAAGATGCCCAGGCGGTTGGCGATAAAGTCGGGGCGATCCTTGCAGACCACCACGCCCTTGCCCAGTTCCCGCTCAATAAATGTGCGCAGCGCAGCAAAGGTGGCCTTGTCGGTATCCGGGCCGGGAATCATCTCCACCAGCTTGAGGTAGCGCGGCGGGTTAAAGAAGTGGGTGCCGAAGAAGTGCGCACGGAAGTCGGCGTCCCGTCCCGCGCCCATTGCAGCGATGGAAATGCCGCTGGTGTTGGTCGTCACTAACGTGCCGGGCTTACGCACGGCCTCGATCCGGGCCATCAGATCACGCTTGGGCTCGATTTGCTCGACAATCGCCTCGATAATCCAGTCGGCTTCAGCCAGTTTGTCGAAGTCGTCGGCGGTATTGCCAATGGTGATCTGCTCGGCCACCTTTGCGCTAAAGAGGTTGGCCGGACGCGCATTGCACATGCGCTCAAAGCCCTGACGTACGATACGGTTACGGACGGTGGGATGTTCTAGCGTCAACCCCTGCGCCTCTTCATCAGGGGTCAATCTGTCGGGAGGAATATCCAGCAGCAAAACCGGTATGCCGGCACCTGCCACCAGACCGGCGATGGCGGCGCCCATGGTTCCTGCGCCAATAACGGCAGCGCGGCGAATCGGGGATGTCATAAGGTCCTCCTTGACCGATGGATTAAATGGTTAGGGGTAACGGTTAAGGGTTAAGAGTTAACGGTTAGGGGGTAACGGTTAACGGTTACGGGTTAACGGTTACGGGTTAACGGTTAATTGTTAAGACTTTGTCTGTTTAACTTACCAATACGTCTGTTGAGATAGCGGTTAGGGGCAAACGGGTAATTGTTAAGACTTTGTCTGTTTAACCCCTAACCCCTAACCCCTAACCCCTAACCCCTAACAAACTCCGTTGCTTTTTTCACAACCAGTGTACCGCAAAACAGACATATTCGCATCTAACATTTAGCGTAGTCCCGGTTACGTATTCCGTCGTATGCCGCGATCTATATCCGGCGTAACAGCAGCATGGCAACCAGCAGCAGCGGCGTCAGCCAGATGACCATGATCACGACCGCCGCGATCCGGCTCGTGGGGCGTTCAGCTTGCATGCGTTTCTGCGCCGCGTGCCGACACTCGGCCAGCACCTCCGGCGGGATCAACCGGAGCGCCAGCATGATCCCGGCGGGCAGCAGCAGCAGGTCATCCAGATAGCCCAGGATGGGGATAAAATCCGGGATGAGATCGATCGGGCTGAAGGCGTAGGCGACTACGCAGGCTACAACCAGTTTAGCATACCATGGCACATCCGGGTGGCGGTAGGCCAGGTAGAGCGCGAAGATATCGGCCTTGAGCCGGCGGACGTGGGCGCGCCAATGAGCGAGGACATTTCCGGATCGGGTTGGTGGATGTTCGCCGGGAGCTCTATCCATAAAAGGTATCTTCACTGTCGATCCTGATTCAGGTATACTACACCGCTTGAAAAGCTTGAAGTGCCATGCTATGCTGGAGAGGCTGGAAAGCTATAAAACTAAACAGAGTTACGTCAATCCCGGAGATGTCAATGCGGATGATTTCAACGACCCGGCAAAGCGGGCATTCGCCACCGCGAATGCCCGCTTTGCCGGGTCGTTAGAGCCGAATCTCCCGTAGCATGGGGCTTACTGCGCCTGCTCTATGGACTGCGGGACAAGCGGCGGTTGCTGCCGGCGGCCGGTTTTCAGCCATGGGCGGGCCGCGCGAACAACCCCCCGCAGGCGGTTGGAGGGCAACTGCCGGAGCGCCGCGCCGATGGGGAACCAGCGTATCGTTTCGTTCTCGGCCTCGGTGGGCAATGCCTGCCCGGGGCGGGCCTGGATCAGGTAGTAGCTCACCACCCGGCGGCGTTTGCGCCGCGAACGTTGACTCATCTGGATAATCTGCTGCACCAGCGGACCCACCTTCCCCTCAATCCCAACCGTCTCCTGCATCGCTATGTTGATGGCAGTGGCCCGATCTTCGCCCGGCGCAATCATGCCCCGGGGCAGGGTCCAGAGGTCGGGCTGCTTCGCAACCAGCAGCAGTTCCAGCGCGCCGGTTTCGTCCCGGCGATAGAACACCCCGCCGATAGCGGCAACCGGGTCGGTCAACTGAGCGGCGCGCCGCGCCCAGGCCAGGTTGAGTAGCACCGACAGGCCGATCAGCCCGATGCCGCCCAGTTCCAGCGCCCAGTTCGCCTTGAAACCGGCCAGATCCAGGGCCAGTGCTTTATCGACATAGTGAAATGAGGCGGCGCGAATCACAATAAAGGTCAGCAGCGCGACAAAGCCGAGCAACGTCAGCCAGTAGAGGCGCAACACCTGGCGCAGCACCCAGGTTAGCCCAATTAGCGCGACAAACCCCACGCCGGCGACCCCGGCCACAAACCAGATCTGGTAGAGGCGGCGCACATCGTACCAACCCTGAACATAGGCCAGTTCCCGCCCAAACCGCGTAATCGCCGTCTGGATGTCAAACTGTTTATTTAGACCCAGCAGCAGCAGCAGCAGCGCGAAGCCCCACCAGATGACGCGATGGCGTTGGAAGCGATAGTAAAAGAAGAGCCGATCCATCCGCAACGCCAGCAGGCCACACAACCCGGCCGCTCCAAAATAGGCCGCAACCGTGAGCCAGCCGATCACCGTGGCGTCGTTCACCAGTAATTCCCAGAGAGCGTTCATTGCACTAATCCATTAATTGCAGTGTTTATGAACATTGAGCAAATAACCCGGATATGCCATTCGCGAGTCCCGGCTTATAAAGTTTGCAACCATAGCCCGGATATGAAATGACCGGGAGTCCCGGCTTCAGCCGGTGGATGCCTGCCGGGACGGCAACATACTGCCGGGAACGCCCGATCCGGCTGAAGCCGGGACTCCGATCAGTACTGTCCGGATTAAAAACGCAACGTTCATAAGGCGGCATTACAACACATGTAAAGTTGCTATACACTTCCATGAGTTTCGCAATGTTTCATGACGTTTTCGTGTTCCAAATCTCCACCGCGTCACGTACATCAAATACAATCCTACGAGCTATTGCGCGCGGTGCGCACCCAGCCCTTCTGCTGTCGATTGATCAGCACCCGCACATACAACCAGATCTTCCAGGCGATAAACGCGGGCGCATAGAGCAGTGCCTGGTAGACCTTGCGCGGCGCGCGGGCCAGCACCAGCCCGGCCAGGATATACGCACCCTGCCCGGCGATCAGCGCGGCGGCCGCGATCACTCCCGGCAGGTTCTGCAGAATGATCATGGCGATGAATGTGCCCACGCTACTGATCGCCACTACCGAGAGCGGCGGGATAAGCTGCTCGACTGCCGCGTCGAACAGCAGAAAGCTGCGCCGTTTCGCCGCCGCAGCCAGTAGCCGCGGCACATAGCGCCGGACCATCTCCAGACGGCCCTGCTCCCAGCGGGCGTTTTGCGACTGAGCAGCGCGGAGCGTGCCCGGCATCTCGGCCCAGACCAGCGCATCGGGTGCCAGCGTTACCCGTTCGCCGCCCATAATCAACGCCATATGGTACTCAATATCTTCGGTCAGGGATGCGGGCCAGCGGTAATTGCGTACGATATCGGCAGCAAAAACCATCCCGTTGCCCTTGAGCCCGACGGAGCCACCCAGCACCATCCGCGCCTGAGGTCGCAGGTAATGCACCGCCATCAGCGCCACCGCCCGCAGGCCGGCGCTCCAGGACTGCTCCGGGTCACGCACGGCATAGTAAGCCTGAATAACGCGCTCACCCTGCGCCAGGCGGGCATCCATCACCGTCAGGAAGTTGGGCGAGACGATGGTATCCGCGTCGAGGATGACAATCGCGTCGTGCGGCTCGTTGCTCTCCCAGATGCGCTGGAGCAGCCACTCCAGGGCATAGCCCTTGCCGATCAGTTCGGTGTTGAAGCGCTCGTGGGCAATTGCGCCCCCCTGCCGCGCCAGTTCGGCGGTGCGGTCGCTACAGTTGTCGGCGACCACATGCACCGCGTAGAGTTCGCGGGGATAGTCAATCCGGCGCAGATTCTCCAGCAGCGAGGGCAGCAGTCGCTCCTCGTTGTGCGCCGGGATCAGGAAGAGAAAGCGGTGGGTAGGGGCCGTTGCGCGGGGCGCGGTGCGGCGGGGCGCAAACCAGGCGGCGACGGTCAGCAGCAGCAGGTAGGCCACCACAAAGCCGACGCCACCGATAATTAACCAGGTTGCCAGTTGTGCAACTGATGCAAGCATGCTCTCGGATTTCCTTTCGATAGATCGAATTACTGATCCAGCTTCACGTTTGGTTACCGCTGTGCGTACGGTTCGGCTTTGCCGGCATCGGTGTGTCGAGCAGCCTGAACGATCCGGTTCAGTCGGGTGGTGTAGTGATCCAGGCTCATGCTCTCCTCGATACGCCGCCGGCCGGCCTGTCCCATCCGCGCCGCTTCCTGCGGGTTATTGATCAGATATTCGATGGCCTGGCGCAGTGCGGGGGCATCTCCCGGCGGCACATACAGCCCCGTCTCGCCCTCCACCACGACATCGGTCTGGCCGGGAGTGCGCGTGCAGATCACCGCCCGCCCCATGGCCATGGCTTCCAGGATGGCCGTCACGCCGGCCTGGTAGTTGACATCGTAAAGCGGCATCACCACGAAGCTGCTGTCGGCGTAGAGTTGCCGCAACTCAAACTGGCTAAAGCGCTGCACTGTGACATTCTCCGGGATGGCGGCATTCCGGGTTGAGTCGGCCTGGCGAGCCCACGGGCTGGCGGCGGCGATGGTTACCTGGATATCCAGCCCGCTGACCGCCTGCAACAGCGTCGGGTAGTCGCGCGACTCCAGCCCGGCCGAGCAGATCATGGGCCGGGGCTGCGGATTGGGGGTTGCCTGATCCGGAGCGAAGAAGCGTGCATCGACCATGAACGGTGTAAAGATCACCCGCTCTGCCGGTACCTGCCAGCGGGTTTCGATAAAGCGCTTCTGCCAGGTAGAGTAGACCAGGAACATGTCGATATGGCTCTGGATGCGCAGCAGGTCAAAGAAGAGCTGCTTTTTCCCCACCGACAGAATATGCGCAATCATGAGATGGCGCGGTCGCCGCTGTGCTCCAACCCCGGCCAGCTTGAGCAACCCGGCCAGCGGCATGCCTACCTGTTCGCCATCGGTAAAGATGACCTGGTAGCGTCCGCGCCGCTGGAAGCAGACCCAGGCCAGCCGCAGCGCCGGACCGCCAATCCGCTCCAGCAGCGCACCCAACCATCCGCTGCGCTGCCGGGCCTCGGCATAGTCGATCAGGTCGGCATCAAAGGCCCGGGCCATCTCGATATAGTCGGCGCGAGGACGCTTGCCCTGTGCGGCCAGTTCCGCCGTGTCAGGCGCGACCACGCCGGACACGGTCAACAGCACCTGTGCCATGGCTTACCTTACTTTCTATGCGCGCGCTATCGGCTTCGCGCTTCAACAATTCGAGCAGACGGATAGCGTTGTGCTGCGCATCAAACTCGCGGGTTACCACGTCAACGGCACGTTCACCCTGGGCCAGACGTAGTCCGGCATCCAGCACCAGCCAGCGCAGTGCCTCGGTCAGTGCGTGCGGATCACCCGTGGGGACCAGGAACCCGGTCTCACCCTCGCGGACGATTTCGGGGATACCGGCCACCTGCGTCGCAACCGTGGGCATGCCCGCTGCGCCGGCCTCGGAGAGCACCATCGGCAGGCAGTCGCCATAGGTGGGCAGGCAAAAAATGTCGCAGTCGTGATAGAGTTGCTTGAGCGCGTCACTATTCGGCTGCATATTATTGTAGACGAAGATGCCCGGCTCGGGTACAACGCTGTCCCGCGTCGCCAGGTGCAGTTCAACGCCATGATCGCGCAGGGCACGGAAGGCTTCGAGCAGCAGCAGACCACCTTTGCGCTCCAGGTTGCCGCCAACGAAGAGGATCTTGACCGGCCCGGCGTGGGGGGTACGCGGCGTGGCCCGCAGCCACTCGCGGCTGTTCACCCCCGGCGGAATAACGGTAATCTTCTCTGCGGGCACCTCATAGTCATCAATCAATCCCTGTTTCGCCCATCCGCTCCAGGTGACCAGATGGCGTGCGGCCCGGTAGCAGTCGCGGTTCATGCGCCACTTGAGATCTTCCAGCCAGGCCGGGCCTTCATCGTGGGCATAAAACGCGCCCAGTGAGTCATACTGGCGTGGGGTCGCATCCAGCGAGACGATACTGGGAAAGCGTTTGATCCAGTTGGTTGCCAGCACCGCCGGTACCTGCGAGTGGAAAAAGAGCGCATCCAGTTGGTGCTGCCGGGTCATCCGGGCAACCATACTGCGGGCACGCAGTCCGGCCCGTACGGTCCAGTTGCTTTTGTAGACGGGAATGCGGCTACCGATGCCGGGCGTTTCCCAGGGAACGAGCGCCCAGTGGGCCTGGACATCCGGGTCATGGGGAATATTTACCCGCAGATTTTGGGCATGCGTGATATGGCCGAGGGCCTGTTCCAGGATAAAACCGATCTGGTATTTCTTCATGTTGCTTCTGCCTCAGTAGTATGAGTTACGTCATTCTCGGCGAACGGGGCTGCCGCAGGCGATAGCTACGTTTCATCCGGTGCAACGTCCGTCTGATCGCCCATAGCGTGCGGCGTGTCCATAACAACGAGCGTAATCGAGTAGGCCGGTAGGGTCAGCGTTGCGTCGGCAGCAAGCGTCAGTGGCTCGCTGGTAATCGCGTTCGGTGCGGCTTCGCTGTAGCGGTAGCGCGTGCCGGTGCCGGTCAGGGCTCCGTTCGGCAGCGCCAGGGCGGTTTGCAGGTCACGTTCCGGATCTTTGTTGATCAGCATCAGCTTCAGTTGCCCGGTGGCGCTATCCCGGCTACCATAGGCCGTCACCTGATCCGGCATGCTGCTCTCAGTCAGCAGCGACATATCGCCAAAGCGCTGCCCCTGACCATCATAGTTGGTAAACATTTTGAAAGCAAACGCGCCCGGACTACCGATATCGGGCTGGGTCCAGTAGGCTGCCAGGTAGACATCTTCGCGGCCCATGATGCCCAGCACATCGGCCAGCGCTAATGCGCCATTCATCGTCTGGTCCGCGCCCCAGTTCCACTCGCTAATCGCCAGCTTGAGACCGGGATAGTGCTCCGCGATCAATTCTTTCATGCGCGGGATCAGGTAGATCGGCTCCTTAATCCAGGTCTCCTCAACATATGTTCTGTCCCAGAGTGAGCGGGTGCTGCGCAGGCGGAGCGCTGCGGTTTCCGGGTCGATCTCCTCGTTGTAGACATCCTCGGGATAGAAGCGGATGTCGAGCACATCAATGGTCTGGATGCCATGCTGCTCGTCGTGCGCGCGGACTTGATCGAGGAACCAGGGTAGAAAAGCCTGGTTGCCATGTTTCGCCTTATCGGCCCATCCCGCCGCCGAGTTCCAGTAGAAGTACCAGCAGCAGGTCACGGGGCCCAGCAGTTCCACTTCGGGCGCAACTGCGCGTACCGCCGTGGCATAGTCCAGATATTTCGTCAGGATTTCATCATAAGTGGTGCAGGTCGGATGCACATCATAGTGGGTGATGCCCCAGAGTTCCGGCTCATTGTCCATCGCCAGAAACCGAACATTAAACTCCTGCGCTACCAGCATATGCTCAACCCACGCCACGATATCTTGAACATCTGAGGGGACACTGGTATCGTTGGGATCGGCGATAGCGCCGGGATTCTCGCAGGTAGCCCCGGCGGCATCACCACACTCGCCGTCGGCATCCGGAAATGAGCAAGTTGCATTATCACTGTCTTTGGCGACCCAGCCCAGAGTTGGCAGGGCAATACGCACAGCGGCACCGGCATTGATTGACTTCACTACAAACGCATCACTGGTTGCGGCAACGTCGCCCTGTTCATCGCCATAGTTCATATACAGCCAGTCGCTGCCGGTATTCCAGGCATTGCCATGTCGCCAGTTGTAACGGGTGTTGGGATTGCCGCCCCAACTGTTCAGTCCGGGGCGCATATCGTTCAGATCGTCGGTGGAGGCGACCGAGAGGCCGTAGATAAACGGGCTGATCGGGTGGGTCGCCTGCTCCGGGTCGATGTGAATAACAACATCGGCATCCGGTAGGGGGGTATTCTCTCCCGTGCTGCTCGTCGGCATCTCCGTCGCGGGATTGCTACAACTCCCGACGACACCGAGGAGAACGATCGCCAGCAGCAGCCGGGCATAGGTCGAAGCTAACCATGTACGCATAACGGGACACCTGTATGAGTAGTAAAAGTAATCCGTGATTGTGTCGAATCCTGTCGGAATAGCGGAATCATTATGTTACCAGGAAAACAGGTTGCGCTGGATTTTAAGTGAAAACAGGTGTATGGGTAGATGACAATTTTGCTACTTCAGTCTTTAACAAAAATTTTACCCCAGTGTTCCTTTTTTCTGGTATGCTCTAGAAAGAACCGAACACAGCGTAACAGAGCATAAAGCGTGCCGGGAGTAGCTCCTGCGCAGCATGCGTTCGGTCTTTCTTTGTCTATAGCAAGCCTGAATTGTCGTGCCGCCTGATGAACGTTGAAAGTTTCATCCGGATATCGCCGCGCAGGCGTTCCGGCTTCAGCCGGATCAGGCGTTCCCGGCAGGATGCCCTGTCCCGGCAGGTATCTCACCGACTCAAGCCGGGACTCTCGGTTCGTCATATCCGGACTATGTTTTCAACCTTCATCAGGCAGTCGGGAACGAACCCCGAAGAACCAGTTCACAACTACTTGAGGATTGCTATATTTGTTTCTTCTCGCTTGTGTGGTGATTGGATGCAGGTTTCTAGCTTATGAAATTACGGCGTATGCTATTGTTTCTGGTTGGGTTGCTAAGCGTGGCCCTGGCTGCCTCGGTGCTGTTCAATATCATCTTGATTCGGCAGAGCCGGCAGTATCAGCGCTTTTTCAACGGCACCCGGCTGAGCCCGCTCGGCCTGGCTGCCTATCCTACCGCAGCCACCCCGACTGCCGAAGCAGATGAAGCGGGACCGCAGCGAGTGGTCTTTTTTGGCGACTCGCGCGCCGCGCAGTGGGTGCCGCCCGCCGACAACGCGCAATGGCAGTTTATCAATCGGGGGGTGAATGGTCAGACATCGGTCCAGGCGCTACTGCGCTTTGACTACCATATTCCCCCGGTCGCCCCGGATGTGCTGGTTGTGCAGGTGGGGGTGAATGATCTGAGTACACTGTCAATCTTTCCGCATGATCGGGCTACGATTATTGCCGAGTGTAAGACAAATATTACGCAGATTGTCGCAAAGGCGCGCGCACAGGGCGCAACGGTTATTCTGACGACGATCTTTCCGCTGGGCCCGGCACCGCTTGAGCAGCGTCTCTTCGCAACGGTTGATGTACCCGCCGCCGTGACCGAGGTCAATCAGCATATTGCCACGTTGCGCGATGAGCATGTGTTTATTTTTGATACGGCGGCAGTGCTGGCAGATACTACAGGTCGGGTACGCCCGGAGTATCAGGATGATTTCCTGCATATTAATGCCGACGGCTATACCGCGCTGAATGGTGAACTGCTACCAATACTTGCAGAAATTGGCATGGAGACATAGTGTTGTGTCCACGAACGTTTTCGGTAAAAGACTATACTTCCGGCTTTAGGAGCATAGTCTTATGCGACATATCCGCCTTCAGGTTGTACTCTCTGATATATAATAGTACCAGAGAAGCTTTGCCTGCATATACAGGGGGATTGCATGCCAAAACTTTGGGAACAAATTCTGGCGGAGGGAGATTGGAACGAACAGGAGGCGCAGTCGATCGCCTACCGCATGGAATGGCAACGGATGTCGCGCGGACGCGCCGAAGCCGCGGAGTGGATCGAAACCGGAGGCAAGTTGCGCGGGGTTGATGGCCGGGTTCCTCCAGTTGCACCGCTCCCCGACCTGACCGGCTTCTGGATCGGCGAGACCCAGGGAAGAATCACCTCCGCACATGAGTGGTTGCTCACACAGCGTGGCGAGCGGCTGTTTATTCAGACCCGGTGGGCCGGCGAGCGCGGCTGGGTCAACTACACCGGGCGTGTCCTGGCCGACCAGCGCGCGATCCGGCTTGAGTCGGCGGGCTATATTGCCCGCACAACGGGGCATATCTTTGTCATTCCGCAGTGGGTCGGGAAGTATGTCGCGGGCAGGGTGGTCTACACCTACACCGCGCTATTTCGGCGCAGCGACCCGGACGAAGTCGCCTGGTAGGGGGGTAGGATGACGCAGTGAGGCGGCTGCGTCACCCCGAAATTCTGCTATTCGATAGGCAGATCGGTTCCGGTAACAACTTCGAGCGGCTGGTAGTTGTTGAAGCCGGGGAATATTTCGCTCAGGTAGGGTGTTGCCATGCGCCGGATGGCGATTTCGCTCAACACCGTGCGGAAATCGGTTGCGACGGTCAGATCGACACCACGATCAAGCTGTTCGTTGGCAAGTCCCGGCCAGGTGCCATGCATCCGCCCGCCCTGCACATTACCGCCAAGCACCATGAGCAATCCGCCGTGTCCATGGTCAGTGCCGCCGTTGCGGTTTTCCTTCAGCCGCCGCCCAAATTCGCTCATCACCACGACAGTGAGCCGCCCATGGTGGGCTGCCAGATCGTCGTAGAATGCGTTGAGCGAGCGGGACAACTCCTCCACACGATCCGGGAATACGCGATCCTGGCTATCGTGCGTGTCCCAGCCACCAAAATCTACCGTGGCAACTTGCAGCCCGATATCGAGCTTGATGATCTGGGCGATCCGCCGCAGGGCGTCACTCAAACCACCTTCGGTATACTCGGCATCGGGCTCCGGCTCATAATCGATAACCTTGCCTTCGCTATCGCGTGGCAGCTTGTTCTGCACCGTCTCAATCGCTTCCAGCGTGGCAAGGCCGCTCTGGTGCAGCGGCAGATCCCCCTGCTGATAGAGCTGTTTAAGGATCTGCGTCTGGCGTTCGGCGTAGCGACTGGGTGAGTTCCGCAGGGCAAAATCCTGCACGTTCTGGCCTACCGCAATCGCATAGGTGCTGTTCAACAGCGAGTCGGGCACGCTCGATCCGGAGGCAAAGGCCGGGATCAGTCCCTCGGGGGCCATGCGCGTGAGCATGCGGGTAATCCAGCCCGTCGGCGTATTTTTGTTGTCGGGTGTCCCCCGCTCGATATAGTCCATCGCATCGAAATGACTGCGGGTGCCGTTGGTGAGACCGCAGGCATGAATGATCGCCAGCGCATTGCCATCGTAAAGTTCTTTCAAGCCGCCCGCTGCCGGATGGAATTTGAACCCGGCCGTGGCCTGCACCGGGTTCTTCAGGTCCAATCCTTCGGTTTCGGTCACGCGGAGCGAACTGCGCGCCGCGACATAATTCACATCACTTGTGGGCGCGATCAGGTTTAGCGAGTCGCAGCCGCCCCGTAAGAAAACCACCACCAGGATATCGCGCTGAGCTGCGGCGGCACTATCCTGGGCAAAGACGAGATTGCCGATGCGCCCGCCGGCCATAGCGGCAATGGCGGCACTGCATCCCACCATAAATTCGCGTCGTGTCAGCTTCATACCTGCTCCTCTCTAGCGCAGCATAAAATCAGGCGACAGACAGATAAGAAACACCAGCGACTTGAGCCGATCGCGGTAGGCGTTCTGCCGCCACTCAGCTTCATCACCGAAGCCATCGGGCGGCTCGTCCGGGCTGAGCGGTGGGTCATCCGCATCTATCGCTGCGCGCATGTGGTCGAGCAGCAGGGTGTAGCTGTTCGCTGCCATGGAACGGCCGAGTAGCCGCGCGATCCAGAAATTGACCATCTGGCGCGAGGTGCGCACCTCGGCGGGCATTTCGCCCTCCAGGTCGATGGCGGCGGCCTCAAGCCAGCTTTCCGGCAGCGTCTGAATAAAGCGCCAGGTGCCGAGCAGAGTGCCGGTACTGAGCCAGTATTCCATCGTGTCCGGGTGGCCGGTAGGCGTCGGCCAACTGAAATGCTGGTAGCCGGTGGAGTTGAACGACCAGCCCAGGTTGCCATAGGTAAAATCGGCATTGGTGGCCCGCAGAAACGCCACGGCAACTTCAAACGGGCGCTTCACCTTCCGGCCCCAGGTAGTGCGGAACGCATCCGACAGCAGGATCGTCTGCACCGTCTGCTGGATCTGGTTGTCGGCATCCAGATTTGCGAGCCAGGTCTGGACCGCGGCGTTGACCAACGCTTCCGGCGGATTGTCGGCCACCAGCCGCCGGCATAATTTGTAACAGACATGGCGGGCCGTGCCGGGATGGGCCGCTACCAGATCCAGCACGCGCCGGCCATCGGCGAGCGGCGGCTGGTTGGGCGAGAAAAACTCACCAAGAACGATCTTGAGCGCATTATCGTGCCAGCTATCCACATAGGTAAACTCGCCCGTGTCCGGGAGGTCAGCCCCATTGCCGATGCTGCGCCCATTGGCGATCGTCCAGCCGGTAAAGGCACGCGCCGCCTCATAGACATCCCAGTCGATATAGCCAACCGGGCGGTCCTGATCATCACGCGGCACATCGTTGAAGTTGTCATACAGGTCGTTGATGTAGTGCTCGGCTCCGAGCCCGTGGAGTTCAAACAGCTCGCGGGCATAGTTCTCGTTGGCGGGACCGTCGCGGCTCACCAGGTTGTTCAGGTAGTAGAGCATGGCGACGCTCTGGGCCACCGCTTTGAGGAAGGCGCGGAAATTGCCGAGGCAGTGCCGGCGCATGATCCGGTCGTAGAGCGGGAAGGTCATCGCCACTTCGCGGTAGGCGTTGGCGTTGACATTAAAGTGGTTGTGCCAGAACTCGACCAGCACCTCACGCAGTTGCCAGCGGCTATAGACGGCGCGGATCCAGGTGGCGGCGCGCACCTCGTTTGCCGGGTGGGTGCTCTCGCCGTACGACAGTTCCTTCAGTGCCCAGAGTTCCGCCGCCGACATCGTCAGGCTGCTGAGGGGCCGTTCGTAGGTTACGTCGTCGATTTTTAGCTTCAGCCGGGCATCCGCGATACGCTGATCGGCCACCGGGTCATCGCCGGTCGGGTTGAGTTGTTCTTCGACATAGGCCGGAAAGCCCATCTCTCGCACCCGCGCGATATCGCCGGAACGCGGTCCATACGCCATCCGGTTGAGCGCAACTACTTCGACGGGCGCGCTCGACGTGCCGGTACCACCGGCATGAATCAACGGGAGATAAACCTGGGTGGTGCCTTCCTGGGCCGCGAGTGGAGTCTCAGAGGGTCTGAGCGCAGCGACCGCCGCAGTCAGGGCAGCCGCACCCGTTCCCTGGAGCAGTGCGCGCCGGCGAATGCCTGACGCAGGCACAGCGTTCTTTCGGGTCATATGGTGTCCCCTTTTTTGTCTATGTAATGGCTTGCTAATCGGCGTAGAAGAGGGTCTGTTCTAGGGACATAGATAGGACAACAGGCGCAGAAGCGCTATGTAATTTCTTTCGAGGGCGAAATAAGTATAACACCCTGAGGAAGAGCCGGGTATCACCCGATAGTCCCGTCGTGTAATACTTCCAATCGTACGAGGATACTGCTTTTTTGGGGTGCGTTTCTCTCAGAGGCTGTCTGAAAAGATGATGCGTGTCGGTCCCACGGCATGCGGGGTGCCCTGATCCACCGGACAGCGCCCCAGGAGTCCCGGCGTCAGCCGGTTTCAGCCACACCCCGGCTGACGCCGGGACTCCCACTCCGGGGCCGTCGCTCCATGACCAACCCGTTTCAGACAGTCTCTCACCGCATATCGGGGCAGCACGCTGTCGGGGACCAGAGGCAAATTCAGGATGAGGGGAACATACCCACAGCTTCTAGGGATCTCCGCGATCAGCGTCAGGGGCAGTCGTGCCAATCCCCAATCCCCAACCCATGGATACCTCAACCATTTGCCTGACAGCAAGCGCCGTCGTTGGTACACTTCGGCTGTGAGTCGCGTTTAGGGCATTATCTTGCCGGTTTGCGGTTCGCAGTCTGCAATTTTTCAAAAACTGACGTAACCATTTTGTAACTAATTCGTGTATAATAGTACACTGTCCCGTCGAAAATACACAGTACGGCATGATTATGTATAGGCTGCTGTCAGAGACGACACGCCCATGAACTGCTTTTGTCTGCGCATGTTACCTCGCCTACCTGGTACCTGGGGTCCAGGTAGTCTCTTTGTGTGTACCTCTGTCCGCCGTCTATCTTCCACGCCAGCAGACCAACGCGCTGTAACCCACCGGCGTTCTGTCGGTGCGCATTCGGGTCGAGTTGATCCGGCACCAGACGTGGATCAGTTCAGTATTGTGACATCGACGTGATACATATGGCAATGGTGCTAAACATATCAGTTAAGGGGGAAACCTATGACTAACGCACAGGACGCCGCACAGCTTGCGAAGAGTTGGGCCGAAGATGCACGCTGGAAGGGCATTGAGCGTCCATACACCGCCGAAGATGTTGTCCGCCTCCGTGGGTCAATCCAGGTTGAGCATACCCTGGCCCGCCTTGGCGCGGAACGCCTCTGGAAGCTACTCCACACCGAAGACTTTATTAACGCGCTCGGCGCGTTGACCGGCAACCAGGCGGTGCAGCAGGTCAAGGCCGGGCTGAAAGCAATCTACCTGAGCGGCTGGCAGGTCGCCGCCGATGCCAATATCGCCGGGCAGATGTATCCTGACCAGAGCCTCTACCCGGCCAACAGTGTGCCGCATGTGGTGAAGCGCATTAACCAGGCGCTCCAGCGGGCCGACCAGATCAATCACGCCGAGGGGCGTGACGATGTCCACTGGTTTGCGCCCATCGTTGCCGATGCAGAGGCCGGTTTCGGCGGCGCGCTGAATGTCTTCGAGTTGATGAAGGGAATGATCGAGGCGGGGGCGGCCGGGGTCCACTTTGAGGATCAACTGGCCTCCGAGAAGAAGTGCGGGCATATGGGCGGCAAGGTGCTTCTGCCGACCCAGCATGCCGTGCGTAACCTGCTCTCTGCCCGGCTCGCGGCGGATGTCGAGGGCGTGCCGACGGTCCTTACCGCGCGCACCGACGCCGATGCGGCCAACCTGCTGATGAGCGATGTTGATCCGCGCGATCATCAGTTTATCACGGGAGATCGCACGGCTGAGGGCTTCTTCCGCGTGAAGCCGGGCCTGGATCAGGCGATTGCGCGTGGGCTGGCCTACGCGCCCTACGCCGATATGATCTGGTGCGAGACCTCGAAGCCGGATCTGGGGGAGGCCAAGAAGTTTGCCGAAGGTATTCACAAAGAGTTCCCCGGCAAGCTGCTGGCCTACAACTGCTCGCCCTCGTTCAACTGGAAGCGCAACCTGGACGATGCGACTATCGCCAAATTCCAGCGGGAACTGGGCGCAATGGGCTACAAATTCCAGTTCGTCACGCTGGCGGGCTTCCACACCCTGAACTTCAGCATGTTTGATCTGGCGCGTCAGTACCGCGACGAGGGGATGGCGGCCTACTCCCGCCTGCAGGAGGAAGAATTCGCCAGCGAGAAGCATGGCTACACCGCCACCAAGCATCAGCGTGAGGTGGGCGCGGGCTACTTCGACGATGTGGCCCAGGTTATCAGCGGCGGCGCCTCCTCCACCACGGCGCTGACCGGCTCCACCGAAGAGGAGCAGTTCGCCTGATATGCGGCCTGAAGCGGTCAGGGGTTGGGGATGGAAGGTTTGGGGGTAGACACGGGAATCTGCCCCCCGAACCATCCATCGGGGCAGACGACAGAAGTTATGCGACTCCTGACCCGACAGGGAATGTCGCCTCCGGCAGGTCGGAGGCAACCATCTTTATTCACAACCATGTTGCACAATGTGCAACATGGTTGTGAATAAAGATAAAACAGTACCATGCTGCCGCAGGCGAATCGGGCTTTTGGTTGGTCAACCAACGGAAATAAGGCTGCACCGCGTACGTCCTGTCAGATGAAATTGTGTGGTGATTCATACGAGAAGGTGAGAGTTTATGACGAATCAGAATACTTACCCAGGGGGGGTGAATATCTCCGGGCCGGTTTCCTCCGAATTTGCGGAGATATTAACGCCCGAAGCCCTGGCATTTGTGGCAAAGTTGCATCGGGCATTTGATGACCGACGGCAGGCACTGCTGCAGCGGCGTGTGGAGCGGCAGGCCGAGTTTGACGCGGGCAAAAAGCCTGACTTCTTGCCGGAGACGGCTGAGATCCGCAACAGCGAGTGGACCGTTGCGCCCATTCCCGCCGATCTGCAGGATCGCCGCACGGAGATCACCGGGCCGACCGACCGCAAGATGGTGGTGAATGCGCTCAACTCCGGGGCGAAGGTTTTTATGGCCGACTTTGAGGATGCCAACGCGCCCACCTGGGAGAACATGGTCGAGGGGCAGATCAACCTGCGTGACGCAATCAACCGCAAAATCGACTTTGCCAGCGCGGAGGGCAAGCAGTATGCGCTGCAAGACCAGATCGCCACGTTGCTGGTGCGTCCGCGCGGCTGGCATCTGGTGGAGAAGCATGTCCAGATCGACGGCAAGCCGGTTGCCGGGGGGCTGTTCGACTTTGGGCTCTACTTCTTCCACAATGTGAAAACCTTGATCAGCAAGGGTACCGGCCCCTACTTCTACCTGCCCAAACTGGAGAGCCACCTGGAGGCGCGCCTCTGGAATGATGTGTTTGTGATGGCGCAGGATGAACTGGGTATCTCAAAGGGCACCATTCGCGCCACGGTGCTGATCGAGACGATTACCGCCGCGTTTGAGATGGACGAGATCCTCTACGAACTGCGCGACCACTCCGCCGGTCTGAACTGTGGGCGCTGGGACTATATCTTTAGCTGCATCAAGAAGTTCCGCAACAGCCCCGACTTTGTGCTGGCCGACCGCGCGCTGGTAACGATGACCACTCACTTTATGCGCTCCTACTCGCTGCTGGCGATCAAGACCTGCCACCGCCGCAACATTCATGCGATGGGCGGAATGGCCGCGCAGATCCCGATCAAGAATGATCCACAGGCCAACGAGGAGGCGCTGGCGAAGGTGCGCGCCGACAAGGTGCGGGAGGCGACCGACGGACATGATGGCACCTGGGTGGCGCATCCCGGGCTGGTGCATGTGGCGCTGGAAGCCTTCGATGCCGAGATGCCCCAGGCCAACCAGATCAACCGGGATCGGGAGGATGTCACGGTGCAGGCGGCGGATCTGCTGGCCTTCGGTCCCGAAGGTCCGATCACCGAGAAGGGACTGCGTACCAATATCAACGTCGGTATCCAGTACCTGGGTGCATGGCTGGCGGGTCAGGGCGCAGTGCCGATCTTCAACCTGATGGAAGACGCCGCTACCGCCGAGATCTCCCGCTCGCAGGTCTGGCAGTGGATCCGCAGCCCCAAGGGTGTGCTGGACGACGGGCGCAAAGTCACGGTTGAGCTGATCCACCAGATGATCCCGGAGGAGGTCGCGCGGATCAAGACCATCCTGGGCGATATGTACTCGCTGGGCAAGTATGACGAGGCCGCCCAGCTCTTTGCGCAGATTACCACCAGCGACAAGTTTATCGACTTCCTGACCCTGCCGGGGTATGAGCATCTGGCGTAGGGGTTGACGGTTAGGGGTTAAGGGTTAAGAATTAAGGGTTATTTGCATGCGCCCACAAGTTTAAGACTTGCGGGCGCATCTGGTTGGGGCGTTAGTGCCTGGAACGTTGAAACGGTTCAACGTGCTAACGCTCAAGCGTTAAACGTTCCAACGTGCTAACGTTCCAACGTTTAACGTGCTAACGTTTAAACATTCTCCTCCTCATCCCACACAAACCCCTCGTCCGCATCAAGCAGAAAGTCAGGGATGGAGCCGGCCGTCTGCTCGATCAGGGCTTCCCGCTCCGGGTCGTCAGGTACCTCAGGCACTGGCTCGTCAAACTCGACGGTGAAGGTGCGCAGGACGTTGGCGAGATCCATGCCCACGGGCAACTCTAGCCGAACTCGTCCATTGGCATCCACGACGGCGTTGACAAACACCCGCCGTCGCCGGGTTGGTGTGTCTTCGGGCAGCATACGGTAGGGTGCTGCTGATCGGGTCATAGCGCTTTTTCCTTCTGTTTACCTCGTTGGAACGTTAACACGTTAGCGCGTTTTAGCCTCCCAACGTTCCAACGTTCCAACGTTCCAACGTTCCAACGTGCTAACGAACGACAATCGGCAAGAAAAGCTGATCATCATCGACAGCGGGGGCCGGTTCCACCTGCACCCTGACCGGGCCATGCAGCGTCGTGGTGCCATTCAGATCAATATCTTCCAGCCAGTAGTACCAGGTGCCCGCGCCGGGTTGATCCGCAAAGGCGTAGGTTGCGCCGGAGATGCTGTCTTCCGCCGGATCGATCAGTTCGGCATTCAGCCTGACCGCCGGGCCGGTAGCCACGCTGGAGCGGTAGAGATTGAAGCCCGCGTTATCCAGCTCGGTCGCCGTCTCCCAGCGCAGGGTGACACGCTCACCGGCCGGGGTTGCCGTGAAGTCCACCAGCGTTACGGCGGTGGGCTCCTCCCAGGAGACACGCGCTACATCGGCGGGCTCGGTGGGCTCGCGCTGCTCATTCGCGTTGCGATCAATCCAGGTGGTGATCGTATCACTACCCCGTTCGGTGCCACTGTAGGTAAAACGGACCTCCCCGGCGGCATCGCTGGTGCCGCTCCTCCGCTCCGGGTTGGCCCCGCTGACGGTAAACCGGATGGGTTGATCCGCAACCGGGTTGCCCTGGCTATCCCGCACGGTGGCAATGAGCGTCTGTTCCTGCCCAATTTCCTGCGCGGCGGATGCCGGCGTCAAACGAATGTCCAGCAACGCGGGTGGCGTGGCAAAGATTGCGGCGGATACCGTTGTTGTCGCGCCGGGCGGGATGGTAAAACTTCGCTCGCGGTCAGACCCGAAGAAGAGCAGCGCGGCGCTGTCATTGGTTGTGCGTTCTTCTCCCAGGGTAACGGTTCGGGTGGGTGTCACCGTGTAGTTGAAGGGTGTCACATAGGCGCTCTCCCAATCCACAAACTGAATGCGGTCGGGTGAGGTTGGCGCGGGGGTAATTGTGGCCGGTCCCGTCACTGTGCCAAAGACATTGAAGGTCGGGGGCGTCGGGTTTTTATCGTTGTCTTCGATCTTGAAGCTCTCGAATACCGGGCGGACAAACGTGGCTTCCGTCTCAAGTGCCGGGCCATCGGGGTTGAGCGCTTGAAATGTCGGCCCGTCGTCGCGGGCGATCTGAAAATCCCAGAGGTAGCGAAAGCCAATCTCCACCGGCGTCGTACCATCGTTGCGCACCCGGGTCGTGACATTCACTACCGAGTCATCAAAGGTCGCGCCACTGACCTGCACATCGGAGATAATCGTCAGGTTGTCGGCGGCATCGTCCGGCAAGTCATACGTCGTACGAAAGCCGGTCGTGCCTAGTGGCTCCACCGTACCATACGGATTGAGCCAGACGGTTGACGCGCCCCCGCCGATGCCCCGCCCCTGTACATAATCGGTTCCGCTGGTGTAGGAGCGGATTGTGGTGTAGGAGGTTCCGGTGGGCAGTTTGGGGATGCGGTAGAGTACATTTAGCCCGGAACCCGCCGGGTGGTCCGGGCCGGTGACTACGACATAGGTGCCGACACCGGGTGGCGCATCCAGATCGGGGCGTTCCGGCGCATTCTCAACCAGTACGCGGTAGAACTGATTCCCGGCATCAACCGTTGTGGCGCGTGTGGCCGGCGCTGCTCCTACGCAAAACGTGATCAGCCAGAGCATCACGCCAAGCGCCCCGGCACGCAGGTAGCGCGCGCGGATATGTGTATCGTACATAAATGTGCAATCCCCTCTCTCTCACGGTTATGGGTTAGGATCAATACCTTGCAAATATCAGGAGTTACGCGGTCACAAACCCGGAAGGACATGTCTCCTCCGGCAGGGCGGAAGAAACCATACTGCCGCCGGCGAATCCGGCTTCCATCTGGTCAAACGTCCAGTTTGCATGTCAACTGCGTAAGTCCTGTCAAATATGTCGAAATTGACTCGCGTAACGCCGCAAAGCTCCAACGTGTATGCGGTTCTTGGCGTCCTTGGCATCTTTGCGCGAGCGTATTGGAAAGGTATTGGAGTTAAAATGTTTTGATTAGGGACGCGTTACTGCACGTCCACATCCCGTTCTGATGCGGGAAACCCGCTATTCCCCCTGGCGTATCATGCCGACGGCTCTTGCAGCAGTTTTTTACCGGCGAAGATATCCAGCGTGCGCTGAATATCCCCACGCACATCCCGTCCTTCGGGGACGGCGAAGTTGGCATGGATCGCCTGCTCCATGTCGGTCAGGGTATGCTGACCATCGCAGAGACTCCAGATCAAGCGGGCGGTTGGGTTAAGGACATGGATTGCCTGCTCGTCGGTTCCGTACAACAATGTTTCATCACCAATATCTTTGATGGTGACATCCGGTTTACGCACAGGTTTCTTTGTGTGCATCATTACTCCAGGTCTACAGAGGTGCATACGGCTTGATGAAAAGAATAGACGTGATTATACGACACCCGTAAGGTATGATATAGTCTACGCCTCGAATGTCAAGTTACATACTGCATAATGAGATGACAATTGTTTTACCCTGGTCCCCGCCGGTACCGTCCCGGGCTGGTGAGTATCGATCTTATGATGGAGACGCTTCTCCCGCTTGTTACCGATGCTGCCTGGTATCGGTTTTGCTATTATTTCTATATCAGCGAATAGTATGCCACTGATTTCCCGATAGACCGGACATGCCGGCAACTTCCCCAGCATCATCGTGCAGAGAGAACCCGGTTCGTCTTTGATAGAGCGGAAGGAGAAATATACAATTGTGGAAACATTGATAGTAGACCACGTTGCGAAGTCATTTGCCGCAACGCAAGCCGTCAAGGATGTCAGTTTTGCGGTTGAAGCGGGGGAGATCTTCGCCCTGCTCGGTCCCAACGGTGCCGGGAAAACCACAACCATCCGCATGGTGCTGGATCTGCTCAAGCCGGACCGGGGGAGCATCAGCGTGCTGGGTGGGCCAATGAGCGCGGAAACGCGTGACCGGATTGGCTACCTGCCCGAGGATCGCGGGCTCTATCGCAAGCTCAAACTGCTGGACTGCCTGGTCTTCCTGGCGGGGCTCAAGGGTGTCGCCTCGGGTGAGGCGCGGCAGCGAGCGCAGGCTTACCTGGAGCGGTTTGACCTGGCGGAACATAGCCAGAAGAAGGTCAACGAGTTGAGCCGGGGGATGCAGCAGAAGGCCCAGTTTATCGTGGCGCTCTTGCATGATCCCGACTTGCTGATCGTTGATGAGCCGTTCGCCGGGTTGGACCCGGTCAATGTGCGCCTGATCAAAGAGGTGCTGCGCGAGCAGGCCGCCGCCGGGAAGACCATTATCCTCTCGGCGCACGAGATGTATCTGGTGCAGGAACTGGCGCGCCGGATGGTGATGATTAACCATGGCCGGGTGGTGCTGTACGGCCCGATTGCGGAGGTCCGGCGTAAGTTTGCCGCCAATGCCGTTATTGTCGAGGGCCACGGCGACCTGGGGACGTTGCCCGATGTGACGAGTGTGCAGCGGCAGAATGGCCGCGCGGTGCTGCAACTGAAAGAGGGCGCATCGCCGCAGCAGATTCTGCGCACGTTGAGCCGCAACGATCATTTTACCGTCGAGCGTTTCGAGGTCGCCCTGCCTTCACTCGATGACATTTTTGTCCAGGTGGCCCAGGAGGAAGATGTCTGATGCAACGACTGCTCTATATTGCAAAGTTCGAGTACTTCCGGCATCTCCGGCGGCGGATGTTTTTGCTGACCACCTTCGGCGTGCCGCTGCTGCTGGTTGCCGGCTTTGTGCTGTTGTTTACCGCGCTGGTGCTGACAAACCAGCCGGAAAGCGCAATCGGCTATGTCGATCAGGCCGATGTGATCCCCGCCGACGCCGAAGCGCTACTCCCCGCCACGGAGACACCACTGCCGGTTCCACTCCGCGCCTACCCCGACGAGGCTGCTGCGCAGGAGGCCTTTGTTGCCGGAGATATCGCGGCCTATGTGGTTATTCCGCCGGACTATCTCGACAGTGGGCGTGTTACCGCCTACGGCGCGGAGGAACTCTCTATGGAGGGCGAGCAGAGCTTGCACACACTGCTGCGCGCGGGCCTGCTGGAAGATGCCACGCCCCAGGTTATCGCGCGCGCGTTTGATCCGATCGAAACCCTGCGGCGCAGCACCCTCGATGGCGGGCGGACCATCGTCGGGGGAGGCATCTGGTTTGTGCTGCTGCCCTACCTGTTTGGCATGCTCTTTCTGGTGGCGACCTTCTCCTCATCCAGCTATCTGCTGCAGGCCATTGTCGAGGAGAAGGAGAACCGCACTATGGAGATTGTCGTCACCTCGGTGAACCCGTCGCAACTGATCGCCGGGAAAACGCTCGGCCTGGGAGCGCTGGGGCTGACGCAGGCGCTGGTCTGGTTACTCTTTGGGGCGCTGCTGGCGGGCGTCGGGGCGATCTTCTTTGAACCGCTGCGTACGTTTAACCTGCCCGGCGATATTCTGCTGATTGCGCTGCTGGCGTTTATCCCCGGCTATCTGCTCTTCGCCGGGCTGATGATCGGGATTGGCGCGATGGTCTCCTCGCAGCAGGAGGGGCAACAGATGGCCTCAATGCTGACTTTGTCGGGGATGTTGCCGTTTATTCTCAACTTTGTGTTTGTCACCAATCCCAACGGCGCGCTGGCAGTGGGGTTGAGTCTCTTTCCATTGAGCGCGCCCCTGGCGCTGGTGATGCGCCTGCCGCTGGCCCAGGTGCCGTTCTGGCAGATCCTGCTCAGTCTGGGTCTGCTGACCGCCGGCGCGGTGCTGGTTGTGCTGGCCGTCGGGCGGATCTTCCGCCTGGGGATGCTGCACTACGGCAAGCCGATCCGTCCGGGTGAACTGGTGCGCCTCCTGCGCACAAGTTGATAACTGGGATGACCGGGAGTCCCGGCTTCAGCCGGTGGGACGCCTGCCGGGGCAGTGGTCTACTGCCGGGAACGCCTGATCCGACTGAAGCCGGGACTCCTGAGGGGCGATATCCGAGTTAAAAATCCAACCGACGATAAAGACCTTTTCAGACAGATGCAAGAATTGAGGAAGTTATGCAACGAACAGTGCTGATGGCCCGCCATGCGCTGCTGCGGCATCTGCGGCGGCCCGGGTTTATTCTGCTCACACTGGCCGTTCCCCTGATTGGGCTGGTGGTAACGCTGGTGATGGGCACGGTGATGCAGGATGCGGCAACAGCGCAAATGAGTGGCGACACGCCCGGCGATAATAACGGCACCGTCGGCTATGTCGATCAGGCCGGTCTGATCGGACAGGTACCGGAAACGATTTCCGCGGATCGACTGCGGGCCTTTCCCGATGTAGACGCCGCGCGGGCCGCAGTTCGGGCGGATGAGATTACGGCCTTCTACCTCATTCCCGCCGACTATCTGGAGAGTGGCAGTGTTACACGCTTTTCGCCGCAGATGGCAATCGTTACCGCGGATGAACAACTGATCCGGCGGCTGATTCGCGCCAACCTGCTGCCCGACGAAGACGCGCGCCGGGCCGAGCGGCTGGTGGATCCGTTGCGCCTGGAGACGGTGCGCCTCGATGCCGAGGGCCAGTTGGCTCCGGTTGAACGCGGCCAGGCAGGTGGGGATAATCCGCTGACCTTTGCCGTGCCCTATATCTTTGCGATGATGCTGTTTATTACGATTATCTCCTCGTCGAGTTTTATGCTACAGAGTGTCACCGAGGAGAAGGAGAACCGCACGATTGAGATCCTGCTGACCTCGCTACGCCCCTGGCAGATTTTGGCGGGTAAAGTTGCCGGGTTGGGGCTACTGGGGCTCATTCAGGTCAGCATCTGGCTGCTGGCGGGGCGACTGCTGCTGGCCCTTAGCACGCGCCGGCTTAACATCTTTGGCAGCTTTGAACTGCCGGGCTATGTCTGGGGGCTGGCGCTGCTCTACTTTGTGCTGGGCTACCTGGTGTATGCCGGCCTGCTGGCGGGCGTGGGCGCAACGGTGACAACCACGCGCGAGGGGTCGCAACTGACTACGCTGGTGGTGTTGCCGTTTATCGTGCCGCTCTGGTTTATCGGGGCAATCATTGAACAGCCGGACAGTCTGCTGGCGCTGGCGTTGAGTATGGTGCCGCTGACCGCGCCGGTCACGATGGTGATGCGCCTGGCCCTGACCGATGTGGTCTGGTGGCAGGTGCTGCTCAGTCTGCTGCTGCTGCTGGGGACGGTGCTGCTCTTTATCTGGGGAGCCGGGCGGATCTTCCGCGTCACTACGCTGCTGGCGGGCAAGAAGTTCAACGTTGGCGAGATTATCCAGGCGTTGCGTACCGGGTCGGCGGCGTGACGCGTGGGGTATGTTCACTGCTCGGATGCAGCCGAATATGGAGTGATAGTATCATCGGTCTTACAGAGAGATCCGGACCACAAACATGACGAACAATTGCAAAGTTGCAAAACCTGGACACGCAACGGCCTGTGCCGGCCGTTGCGTGTTTCTCGCGCGTTGCGCGCCTTTTTCGCGGTCCGGATCGTTCTCGCTTCACACGGGACATTGCCGGCCGTTCACCCTCACAACTCGCCGCGCTGCGCCAGCAGTTCGCGTCCTAGCAGGCTCAGACGGACCTGCTCGTCGGGCGCGGCGTCGGGATGGAACTCCAGGCGGGCGCGCTCAAACCACTGTACGGTCACGGTCTGCCCATTGCTGAGCTGTTCCGGCTGCGCATCGCTCAACGGCAGACCCAGCAGCGCCAGGCTCTCGGCCTCGCTAGTGCCGCGCTGCCCGTCAAGTTCCAGCCCGGTGGACTGCCAGACCTCCAGGAAGCCGCCACAGATGTTGTGTCCGGTCTCCGGGAAGTAGCGGCACTCCTCACGCGCCTCACTGCGCGGGAACGCCCACCAGTCGCGCTCCTGCCAGGTCAGCATCTCCTCGCCCAGCCGTCCCAGTTGCACATCGTAGGGCGGGGCATTCTCCGGGTAGAGTTCCAGGCGGGCACGTTCAAACCACTGCACCGGCCGGCGCTCCTCGCCGCGCTGCACCTCCTGCCGGCGGGTGATCGGCAGGCCAAAGGTTTCCGCGCCACCATTCTGCTCCCAGAATGAGCGCATGCGCCCGGAGAGACAGAAGCCGGTCTCGGCGAAGCAGCGCTGGTCCGGCGCGGTCTGTTCCCAGAGCAGCACACTCAGCACGGCCAGGGCATTCCGCTGCAGGCTGGCCTCGCTGACGTTGGCGCGGTTGGGCAGTTCCAGATCGAAGCAGCGCAGCCCGACATTGTCACACCAGCCGATGGTGGAGCCCGTCACGCTGTAGGCCGAGAAGCCGCGCCCACCGCCCGAAGCAGCATACCCGGTGATCGCAGCAAAGGCGCGGATCGTCGGCAACCCGGCCGTGCCCGACAGCACCAGTCCTCGGGGAGGATACTGTGCGTGGTAGACCAGCAGCAGCGGCGGGGGAGCTGCCTCACTGCGCAGGCTCCAGAGCAGATCCGCCAGCGATTTGGTCTCCGGCTCGGAGAAGGGGGCCGGACCACCCCCACCCGGCACTCGCCCCGACGAGTCAATCGAGTCCGGCTGCCAGTCGTCGCTCTCCCAGTTGCGGTTGAGATCGACACCGTTGGCGTTGTAGCGCGAGCCTTTTTCCAGGCCGTCCGGGTTGACCACCGGGATAAAGTAGAGACTCAGGTCGGGCGGCAAGAGATGCTGGATCGTGGCAAAATGCGCGACCAGGCGGTTAACCAGGTCGGCAGTATTGCCCTCGCTGCCATGAATCGCTCCGGCAATCACGACATTGCGCGGCCCGGTGCCAAACCGCAACGCCTGCAGCGGGCGTCCCTCCACCGAGTAGCCATAGGTGAGTATCTCCGCGCCGGCGGGGGCGGCTTCGGCCTGGACGGGCCGGGCCGGCAACAGCGGCAACAGGATCAGCAGTCCCACTATGCATGCCAGAGTAAAACCCCGGCGAACAGACCATCGCTTTGACATCACTCAATACCTCCTCATTTAAACCGTGGTGTCACCATCTCACCGCGCGACCAGGCCTGGAGATAGTCGTAGGGCGAGATCTCGCCCCGGCGTACCTGCCAGTCGTCGGGCGTGGTTGGGCGGGAGATGCCATAGTGCAGGTGGGGCGGGGTGCTGCGGGCATTACCGCTGCGCCCGACCTGCCCCAGCACCTGCCCGGCGCTCACGCGCACGCCCGGCGTGATGCCCTCGGCGACGCCGGCGAGATGCGAGCCGTAGTAGCGCAGCCCATCATCGCCCACAATTGCCACCGCCAGCCCGCCCCGCTGATCGGGGTCGTCGGTGGCCGGGTTCCAGCGATCGACATCCCGCACGAAATCAACCACGCCGGCAGTGGTCGCCACAAAGGTGCTACCGACGGGACAGAAGATATCGGTTGCGGGATAGTCGTGGTGGTAGCGACCATAGTCGCAGTCGGCGTCCTGTACGGGGAAGACATAGCGCGGCGGGATAGGCTCATGCAGCAGCGGCGTCCGCCCGGTCGCCTGTAGCGCATCGGTGCCGATATTGCCGCGCTCAACCTGCCACGCCGGTGGGTTCTGCGGGTTGTAGGTCAGCACGGCGCGCTCAAATGCCTGCATGGTGATAGTCCGGCGTGTGCCCTGCGGGTCGGTCAGCTCCGCTTCAAAGGCGCGGGTCAGCGGCAGGCCAATGGTGTAGAGCCAGCCACTGGGGAAGAGGTCCGCGCGGTTGATATACTCCCAGAAGAAGGTGGGCACAATATAGCCGGGAGCAGGCCGCAACTGCGGGTGCGCCGGCACAAAAATGCCGTCCGCCAGCGGCAGTGTGCCGCCGGTAAACCCGGCCGGGGGCGGCTGCTGTTCCGCGCCATAGCGCGCCAACTCGCCATACGCGACATCGGTGTTGTTGACCGGCAGGCGCGGTGCCTGTTCCATCAACTCTGCTGTCAAACGGCCATAGGCCACCCTCCAGGTCGGATCGTCCGTCTCCTGGCGATGGTCTTCGAGCCGTCCTTTTTCAAAATATTGCGCGGGATAGCGCTGCACATCGAGCAGGGGCGACTGGACCAGGCCCAGCGTGCGCATGCCCTGGTTCTGCCAGTAGGTGGCACGAAAGGGTGGGGCAATCACCGGCTCCGCCTGGGCCGCTATCGGCGCAGCGGGGAGGCCGAGCCAGAGCAGCAGGGTCAGGAGCACAGGCAGGGTGCGTGCATTCATCATAGTTCAATCCTCGGTTATGTGGTTCTTGAGTTGGGCAATCGGAGCGCCCCATACTGTAGCATAACTGTGGAGATTGACAAGTTCGTGTAGCTATTCCAACGAGCAACCGCCCGACAGTTCTGTAGAACTGTCGGGCGGTTGTGCGGATATTCAGATGTTCATTTACACGCGTTACGCGGTGGTCCATCAAACCGGGCGTTTCACCCGGTAATGGCCGTCTTCGCCTGCGGCAGCATGGTACGTTACGGATCTTTTTCACAAAAAAATTCGCAACGTGAATTTTTTTGTGAAAAAGATCTGATCTCTTCCGCTCTGCCGGAGGCAACATTTCCCTTTGGGTGAGCAACCGCGTAACTCGTGTCATTTACACGCGTTACGCAGTGGGCGTATAAATCGGACATGTACGCCCACAACGGCAGTCTTCGCCTGCGGCAGCATGGTACGTTACGGATCTTTTTCACAAAAATGTTGCACGCAGTGCAACATTTTTGTGAAAAAGAAAGAGATCTTCCACCCTGCCGGAGGCGAAATGTCCTTTCGAGTCAGTGACCGCGTAACTCGTGTCATTTACACGCGTTACACGGTGGTTCATCAAACCGGGCGTTTCACCCGGTGAACGGCAGATTTCGCCTGCGGCAGCGTGGTACTGTTTTTTCTTGTTCACGAAATTTTGGCTCTTTGAGCCAAAATTTCGTGAACAAGAACTGGTTTCTTCCGTCCTGCCGGAGGCGATATCCCCCGTCAAACGCGGGATCGTCTGATACGTGTTAGCATTGGCCGTTTCGCGATGTTCGCTTATTTCGTGTTGTTCGTGGTCCAAACTCCTACTGCGTAACGCGTGTCGGTCAGGGCTGGCGTGGCCCGCGCCCCGCGCCGCGTCCCTGGTTCTGTCCGGGACCCTGGCGCTGACCGGCGTTATCGCAGACGCCGTCGTTATTCGCATCGACATAACCGCCGGCACACTGCCCCTGTCCGGCACCCTGCCCGGCATTGTCACAAACGCCGTCGCCGTCCGCATCGACATAGCCCGCGCCCTGGCCCTGCCCGGCATTGTCACAGACACCATCGCCATCCGCGTCCACATAGTTGCCGGCACACTGTCCCCGGCCGGTACCATCGCCGGGACCGTTGCCATTACCGCGCGCCAGGGCTGCGGGAGCGAATGCCACCAGCGCAACCAGCGCGACCATCAGACCAGCCATCAGCATCCATCCACGAGCTTTCATCATCTTTCTCCTTAATGCCTTGCAATAGCCTTGTGTTTCCTGTCCGAACCAGCTTGCCCGGTTCGTTATAGGTTCAGTGTAGCAGGCGAGTATGGAGATGTAATGGAGAGTCTGTAGAACGTGTGTGGAAAACGCTGCGATTGATGCGGCCTTTTCGGTTGTATGCCCGAACGCTCGCTTTTGTGCATCCGGACCGCTGTGTCACACCTGTACCTCAACCCGCGCGCAGCTTGTCGCATACCCCAGCGCCCGCTTGGTCGTGGGATAGACCCGCGCCGCCGCGATGCCCAGCGCCAGTTCAACCAGCCCGGCATCGCCGTAGCGTGCCCGTAGCCGGGGCCGCAGCGTCTCTTCCTCGCCGGTTGCGGCCACCACTGCCTGCGTAAAGTGGTAGATATCGACGATCTCCGGGGAGAGATCCGCAACGCGCTGGTGAACAACCGCCTCCAGGATGGTTGCGGCAACACCCGCCTGCCGCGCCAGGTTGACCTCGGCCTGCACGCAGGTGCCGCAGTCTTCGTGCCGGGTGGCAACCAGTCGGGCAATGTGGTAGGGTTCCGGCGGCAGGGCGCGCCGATGGCGGGCCAGCGGGATGAACAGGCTGAACTTCAAGAAGGCCGGGAGGGAGACGCGCACAATCCGGCGCAGATACTCGACGGATGTGCCCAGGGCGCGTTCTTCCGCGTCGAGCCGCCGAAGAATGAGTTTTCGTAGCATTGTGTTTCACCTTACTACATATAACAGGAGTTACGCGGCGAGCGTGCAAACTGAACGTTTGACCAGGTAAAAAACCGGTTTTGCCTTCGGCAGGGTGGGAACATTAAATCCGGACATCACTGCTCTGTAGCCCCGGCTTATGCACTTTCCCCGCAGTATGCGACTGCCTCGGCAGGTATTCATCGGCTAACGCCGGGCTTCCTGAACATTCCGTGCCGATGTGTTCTGTGTTTATCCTGCCATGCCAGAGGATGCTCGTCTGTAAAAGATCTTACATGCCGGAGAAAGCACAAACCGTTGTTCGATAACAATGCGCCAGATGCGCTCTGTTTCCGGGTACATTGTTCCGGATACGCTATCGCCCGCCCGGCAATTTCCTTACACGCCCCTTACAAAACTCTTAAACGCCTCTTATGCAGCCGCGGTATAAATAAAACGTGCAAGACATCACAAAGAATTCGGACCAATCACGATAGATACCCAGGGACAAGGAGGGTTTCCATGACGACAACAAACGTGCCAACCACCGCAACTACCCGCACCGCGGCGGAACTGTATGCGGCCCTGATCCAGTCACAACCACTGTTTATTCTTGATGTACGTAATGAAGAAGATTTTGCCCGCTGGCGGGTTGAGGGACGCGCCGCGCTTGAAACATTGAATATTCCCTATTTTGAATTTATCGAAGATGAAGCGGCCGCCGTTGCGCGCGTCCCCCGTGATCGAGATATTCTGGTCGTCTGCGCCAAGGAGGGCTCATCCGAGTATGTGGCCGAGATCCTGCGCAACCATAGCCTGAACGCGGCCCACCTGGAGGGCGGCATCATAACCTGGGGCAACCTCTACGATGTGCGCGACATTGCCGACAACGCCGCCGGGCGCATTGTGCAGATTGCCCGCCCTGCCCGTGGTGACGTGAGCTTTATGATCATCAGTGATGGGCAGGCCGCGATTATCGATCCACTGCGCCATACCAACTACTATCTCGATACGGCGCGGCAGGCCGGCGCATCCGTCACCCAGATCTTTGACACGCACGTCCATGCCGACCATATCAGCGGTGGCCCGGCGCTGGCGCAGGCAACCGGCGCACCCTACTATGTCCACGCCTACGACGCCATTCACCCGATTGATATGCTCCCGGCGCAGATGCCCTACGAGCATCTGCAGGACGGCCAGACTTTCACCGTCGGGCAGTACAGCGTCAAGGTCATCTGGTTCCCCGGCCACACGCTGGGGCAGGTCAACTACCTGGCAACCGCGCCGGATGGGCAGTCCTATCTCTTCACGGGCGACGGCATCTTCCTGAAATCCTTTGGCCGCCCCGACCTGGGCGGGAAGGGCGAGACCTGGACGCCCATCCTGTACGAGAGCATCTACGAGCGGCTGCCACAGCATATCGACGATAGCACCGTCATTCTGCCCTCGCACTTTAGCCTGCTCGACGAGGACGACGGCCAGGGACGCTTTGCCGCACCCTACGGCCAGGTCCGCCGGCAGAACGATGCGCTGGTTCCGCGCTCGAAGGAAGAGTTTACCGCCTATGTCCTGGGCAATCTGCCGGTCTTCCCGCCGCAGTATGTCGAGATCAAGCGGGTCAACATCGGCCTGGTTCACCCGACCGAGGAGCAGGCCGGCGAACTGGAACTGGGCCGCAATATCTGCGCCCTGAGCCAGTAGTCACCAACTGTACATATCTGAACGATAACGCACACGATTGACAAGTGGGGGCGCAGCGCGCTACGCCCCCAGAGCAAAGATAAAGGAGCTACTCCCATGGCAACCGAATTTGATCAGACGCTGGATGTAAAAGGCGCAAAGTGCCCGATGCCGCTGGTGAAGAGCCGCAAAGCCATCAATGACCTGACCGTGGGCCAGACTCTGCGCGTGCTGGCAACCGACCGAGGCTCCGTCGCCGATTTCCAGGGCTGGGTCAAGACTGCCAAGAATATTGAACTGGTCGCCCAGGAGACGGTCCAGGAAAATGGCACCGATCTCTACGTCCACTATCTGAAGCGCACGAGTTAGGGGTTAAGGGTTAAGGGTTAGGGGTTAGGGGTTAGGGGTTAGGGGTTAGGGGTTAGGGGTTAACGGTTAACGGTTATGAAGTTTGAAAAAATAGTTTGGATATGTGACTCACTGGAGTCCCGGCTTTAGCCGGTGGGATGCCTGCTGGAGTCCCGACTTTCGCCGGTGGGATGCCTGCTGGAGTCCCGACTTTCGCCGGTGGGATGCCTGCCTCGGCAGCGGCATACTGCCAAGTAAGCCTGATCCGGCTGAAGCCGGGATTCCAGAACAGTAAATATCCGGATTAAAATCTCAAATTTCATAACCCCTAACCCGTAACCCCTCCAACGAGGAGATGAAATACAATGACAACTGCAACGATAGATACCACGGATACCACCCAGAAGACGATTGCCGAGGCGGGAACTATTGATATCAACACCCTGCTGGAGCGGATCAGTGTCCTGGAGCAGCGCGTCGCCGAACTGGAGGAGTCGCCCGCGCAGGATCTGGAGAACCAGGTGTCGCTGGTGGTCTTCTCCGGTGATATGGACCGGGCGATTGCCGCCTTCATTATCGCCACAGGTGCCGCCGCGATGGGAATGGATGTTTCGATGTTCTTCACCTTCTGGGGCTTGAATATCGTTAAGAAGCAGAAGGTCTACACCGGCAAAAACATGATCGAGAAGGGCTTCACCGCCATGCTGCCCGCCGGGGCGCAGAACCTCGGCCTCTCGCAGATGAACTTCTTTGGGGCCGGCGCGGCCATCATGCGCAAGCTGATGCAGGACCATGAGGTTTCCTCGCTGGCAGAACTGGTTGAGATGACCCGGGAACTGGGTGTGCGCATGACCGTCTGCGATATGTCCCGCGAGCTGCTGGGCGTCCGCGACGAGGAGTTAATGGATGGCCTGGAGTTCGGCGGCGTGGCAACTTTCCTGGGAGATGCTGCCCGCTCCAAAGCCGCCCTGTTCATCTAAACCGTGCAACCGCTGGCCGGTCGGGGCGCAGTATGCTGCGCCCCTTCTTGAGGAGAGGAGACGACATCAATGTTACAGCAGCTTTTTCAACGACAACCATCCACCCACCAGCAGACCGGCGTCCGCATGATCAGTGCAGCCGACTTGCAGCAACGACTGAGTCAGCAGGAACCGCTTGTGCTGCTGGATGTCCGCTCGGCGGAGGAGTATGCCCACGACGGGCGCATCAGCGGGTCGCGCCTGCTGCCCCTCGCCATGCTGCCACAGCGCAGCAGCGAACTGCCCCGGGACAGCACGATTGTCTGCATCTGCCGCTCCGGGCGACGCAGCCAGGCTGCCTGTGAATATCTGGCCCGCGCGGGCTTTACGAATGTGATAAACTTGACCGGCGGAATTATTGGCTGGCGTAGCGCCGGTTTCCCCCTGAATTGAGAGCAGAAAAGAGGTCCAACTATGACAAACAATCCTTGCCGCGATTTTACCGAGTCGCAACCGAACCAGATGATTGAATATACCATTACTGAGCATATTGTATTAGCCGGGCAACCCGAACCGGCCGACTGGACCCCGCTGGTTGCGCGCGGCTTCCGGCGGGTCATCAATATTCGCAGCGACCCGGAGCGCGCGGCGGTGGAAGGCCGCAACGCCACGGCGGCCGGGCTGCACTACGAGCATCTGCCGTTGCCCGCCTATGAACTGGACGCAGAGCATCTGGAGACCTTTCGGGCAACCCTGGACGCCGCGAATGGCGACAAAACCCTTATCCACTGCCGCACCGCCTCCCGCACGGCGCTGCTCTGGATGCTGCACCGGGTCATGCACGCAGGCTGGACGCAGGCGCAGGCCGAGGCGGAACTGCGCGCCGCCGGGTACGACGATGACTCGATGGACACCTTTACCTTCTGCGCCGAAGACTTCTATGAGCGCACCGGTACCCTGCCCCACCCTGACGCAACCGCCGAGCCGGCACGGGGGTGAAGGGTATGGCAACCGAAGCGAAGCGTGCGGCAGCGACGCCTACGGGGAGCAGCACGCTGCTGCGGCGCTTCTTCCCCATCACCGACTGGCTGTTCCACTACCAGCGGGAGCATCTGGTCGGTGATCTGCTGGCCGGCGTCATTGTGGCGATCATGCTGGTGCCGCAGAGTATGGCCTATGCGCTGCTGGCCGGACTGCCGCCCGAGATCGGCCTGTATGCCGGCATCGTCCCACTGCTGATCTACGGGTTGCTAGGCACCAGCCGGACGCTGGCCGTCGGCCCGGTGGCGATGGCCTCACTGCTGGTCATCGCCGGGCTCAGCCCCCTGGCCGAGCCGGGAACGGCGGACTATGTCCAACTGGCGTTTACGCTGGCCCTGCTGGTCGGCATCATCCGCGCGGTGATGGGGCTGGTGCGGCTGGGTTTCCTGGTCAACTTCCTGAGCCATCCGGTGCTCTCCGGCTACACCAGCGCGGCGGCACTGATCATCGGCTTCAGTCAGTTGAAGCATCTGCTGGGCTTTCCCATTCCGCGGAGCGAGAACTTCTTCGCCCTGGTCTTCTACGCCCTGCGGCACATTGCCCAGAGCAATCTGGTGACGCTGGTCATCGGGTTGGGCAGTGTTGCTCTTCTGCTCTACTTTCAGAAGGCGCTGGGTGGACAACTGCGGCGGCGGGGTGTGCGTGAACCCTGGATTATGCCGATCACCAAGAGCGCGCCGCTGGTGGTGGTTGCCGGCACCACGCTGCTGGTCTGGGGATTGGACCTGCATAACCGCGCCGGCGTCCAGATAGTGCAGGATGTTCCGGCGGGCCTGCCCCCGCTGACCATGCCGACGATTGATCCGGCGACCTGGCAGACGCTCCTGCCGATTGCCCTGATTATTAGCTTTGTCGGCTACATGGAGAGCATCTCGGTCGCCAAAGCACTGGCGAGCCGCCGCCGCCAGAAGGTTGATGCCAACCAGGAGTTGGTGGCGCTGGGTGTAGCCAACATCGGCGCGGCCTTCACCGGGGGCTATCCGGTCAATGGTGGCTTTAGCCGCTCGGTGGTAAACTTCAACGCCGGGGCGAATACCGGGCTGGCCTCGATGATCACGGCGGTGCTGGTGGCGATTACGGTGGTTTTCCTGACGCCGTTTTTCTACTTTCTGCCCCATGCAGCCCTGGCCGCGATCATCATGGTGGCTGTCTTTGGCCTGATTGACCTGGCAACGCTGCGGCATGTCTGGCACTACAACAAGGCCGACGCCGCCTCGCTCATCCTGACCTTCCTGACCGTACTGGCGACCGGGGTTGAAACCGGCATCCTGGTGGGTGTGGTGCTGGCGGTGGTGCTCTACCTCTGGCGGACCAGCCGTCCACATGTGGCAATTGTGGGTCGCCTGGGTGAAACCGAGACCTACCGCAACATCAAGCGCCAGCCGGTCAAGACCTGCCCGCATGTGGTGGCGGTGCGCGTGGATGAAAGCCTCTACTTCGCCAACACGAAATATCTGGAGGATACGCTACTGAGGATTGTCGCGGAGCAACCGGAGGTCAAACATCTGCTGCTGATCGGCTCGGCGGTGAACTTTATTGACGCCAGCGCCCTGGGCACGCTTGAGTCGCTGGTGGGCGAACTGCGCGCCGCCGGCGTGGAGTTCTACCTGAGCGACATCAAAGGCCCGGTGATGGACCGGCTCAAATCGATCGGCTTTGTCGAGACCATCGGCGCTGACCATATCTTCCTGAGCACCCACGAGGCCATGACCGCGCTCAAGTGTGTGTGAGGTGTACAGGGTGGAGTGAGACCAGACAGGTCTTTGGAGATCTGTCTGGTCTTTTTTATTCGGCTGTAAATTCTAATCCGAAAATATCACGAAATTGGGGCTACCCCTGTGATAACAGCCCATCTGTACGGCACACTATACTGCACTTTAAGGCGGTTTTGAACAGGGTGTAACCGCACCAATCACCCACCCCGCTCGCCGGACTCCTCCTCAGTGGGCGGGGTTGCCGGGGAAACCGGCCGCTTCCGTCCGAGCCGGCGGGCGGTGATGCGCCAGCGATCGTTGATATACTGCTGCACCCCCGGCAGATTCGGCGGCATTTTGACAAACTGCGGCAGGGTATTCACAATATTGAGGGGAAAGCGCTGAAAGAAGCGCTGGTTAATCCCGCCCAGCGTCTGCACTAACTCGCCCAGATTGGCCCCTGTCCGCGTGTCCAGCGGCGGCGCGATGACGGCTCCGGTCTTGCGCCAGATATCCTCGGCGCGGGTGATCAGCCGGACCGGGCCGGGACCAAGGAGCGTGGCCTGGCAGCCCAGGCGATAGCCCTGCGCCAGTTGTTCTGTGGTCTGCCAGTTCTGCTCGATGTTGTTCGGTGGGCTGAGATGCTCGGTGCCTGCCTGCACATAACACTCACAGGTCTGGCACATGCCGCGTCCATCGCAGAGAAAGCCGATCAACAGGGCATGCCGGCGCGCAATGGCAAGGATCGTTTCGCCGGTTGCGGCCTCAATGGTCTCATCATTGATTATAATTGTTGACATAGAAAGCTCCGCTTGCTAACTGTCTCGCCGGGCTTGTTTCCGGGCGTCGTTACTTACAGGACTTACGCGGTGGGAGTTTGGACCAGGAAGAACACGACATGAGCGAAATCGCGCAACTGCCAATGCTGACATGTATCAGGTGAGCCTGCATTTGGCGGAGGATATCGCCTCCGGTAGGGGGGCACTGGAGCAAGAACCATCCGGGTGTCCGCTGGAGGTGCGCCAGCCCTGCTTTGTTCTCCGTTCCTCTGTTCTTTGTTCCTTTGTTCTTTGTTCCTTTGTTCTTTGTTCCTTTGTTCTTTGTTCCTTTGTTCTTTGTTCCTTTGTTCTTTGTTCCTCTGTTCTTTGTTCTCAATAGGCCCTGGTGCAACTTTCTTTTTGCAGGAAGCGTACCATCGATAAACTTCTGGTCATTGAAATGAGCGAAGTTCCCGGCCGGCGTGCTGGGTGCTTCAAGGAGTAGCGAGTCGTGCCTTTTTGTCATCAGTGTGGTGCTGAAAACCCCGCCTCCGCGCGCTTCTGCGATCAGTGTGGCGCAACCATGATCCCGGTACCCGCGAGTGCGCCGCCGCCGGTCGCAAGCCCGCCGGCCGCAAGTCCACCGCCGCCGGCAAGCCCAACGACTCCCGCCGGGCCGAGTACCTGTCCTCAATGTGGGATGGCGGTACTCCCGGGCGAGGCGTTTTGTGATCACTGCGGCGCGTCGCTACTTACACCATCCAGCCCCGCCGCCGGCCCGGTAGCGCCCACGCCACCCTTTAGCGGCGCACCACCACAGCCGAGCTACCCGCCCCCGCAGCCGGTCGGGTCGCCACTCACGCCACCCGCCCAACCCACATCGCAATCGCCGCCCCCCCCCACAACGCCGCGCCCGATGCAGCCCGCGGCCGCTCCGGCCGCGGCCGCCCGCACAACGCTGGCGGGTGCCCAACTGATTGTATCGGCAACCGGCGCGGTCCTGGCGCTACCCGCATCCACGCAGGCGCTGGTGGGCCGGGCCGACCCGGTCAGCAACTACTACCCGGAGGTTGATCTCGCTACACACGGCGCGCTGGAGAATGGCGTAGGTCGCCGCCACATGCAGTTGCTGGTGCAGAATGGGCAGATCGTTGCCGAGGATCTTGACAGCACCAATGGCACCTTTGTAAACGGCCAGAAGCTCGCCGCAAAAACGCCTCACCCGCTCAACAATGGTGACGAGTTACGGCTGGGTCGGCTGGTGCTGCGCCTGCAGGCGTAGGGGTGAAAGGATGCAGGACGCAGGATGCGGGTGGCGGGTTAAAAGTGAAACTTTGTCTTTTTGCCGGGTACTGTCCGCATCTTTCTGCACCGGCAGGCAATGTAAAGAAATGTAATAACCGCAGTTTGTACTTTCTTGTCGTTAGGTACATCTAAGGACATGCATAGAAGCAACAGGAAAACATAAGTTTAACCCGCAACCCGCAACCCATAACCCGTAACCCGTAACCCGTAACCCCTACCGTCTTCTATTGGCGCATCAGGCGCGGATGTGCTATAATGTATCCCGAATTATGTCACTTGTGGAACGCCAGGTTACGCCGACCTGTGCGCGATTAACCTGCCAGTCAGAGGGGAGTAGTTGTGGCGTTAGACAACGAAGAGAAGAACACCATTATTAACGATTATCAGGTCCACGAAAAGGACACCGGCTCGCCCGATGTTCAGGTTGCGCTCCTGACGGAGCGTATTCAGCAACTTACCGAGCATCTGAAGATCCATATCCATGATCATCACTCGCGGCGTGGGTTGCTCAAACTTGTGGGCCGGCGGCGGCGGCTGCTGTCCTATCTGAGCCAGAAGGACAAGGACCGCTATCGCGCGCTGATTGAGCGCCTCGGTTTGCGGCGTTAGTATCGATGCGATGTGATTGTGCCGGGTAAGCAAGAGAGCACCAGGGGGAACGAACTTCCCTGGTGCTCTCTTGCTGTCAATGCCGGCAAACAGACGGGAAGGTGTTCGGGATTGGAGGGTGAAAATAGCTGTCTGCTGCGCGGCGTTGCTCACGTTCACCTGTTTTTAGCCTCCAGTGCCGAACGCTTCCCCTGGAATGTAGTGGTATCCACCCGGATACCTGGAGGAGTGTATGTCAGAACAACAGATTTATTCCGTCAGTGCGGAAATTGCCGGGCGGACGTTGACCCTGGAGGCCGGACGTGTTGCCGGTCAGGCGGATGGGGCCGTCACGGTACGCTATGGTGATACGGTGTTGCTTGCGACCGTTGTGGCCGCCTCAGAGATGCGTGAGGGGATTGATTTCTTTCCGCTTACGATAGACTATGAAGAGAAGATGTATGCCGCCGGTAAGATCCCCGGTAACTTCTTCAAACGCGAGGGCAAGCCCACCACTACCGCTACGCTTGTTGCGCGTCTCACCGATCGCCCCCTGCGCCCGCTTTTTCCCAAAGGATTTCGCTATGAAGTCCAGGTGATCGTTACGACGTTTTCTATCGACATGGTCAACGATCCCAGTTCGCTGGCGACAATTGGTGCGTCAGCGGCGCTCAGCATCAGCGATATTCCCTTTGCCGGACCCGTCGGCGCAGTCCAGGTAGGTTATCTGGATGACAACTTTGTGATCAACCCGGCCATGTCCGACATGGATCGCAGCCGGCTTGATCTGACCGTTGCCGGTACCAAAGATGCCGTGCTTATGGTCGAAGCGGGTGCATATGAACTGAGCGAAGATGCGCTGCTCGACGCAATCAGTCAGGGGCACGAGGCCTGCAAGCAAATTATTGCGCTGCAGGAGCAGCTTGTTGCGCAGTGTGGCAAACCCAAGCGCGAGTTTATCCCGCCGGCCGCCGATACCTCGCTGGAGGAAGAGATTACCGGCTACATGGGGAATCGTCTCAAGGAGGCGATCAACCATCCGGATAAACAGACGCGGGACGAGGGGACGCAGGTGCTCAAGGCCGATGTGCTGGCCCACTTTACCGCCGATGAGCCGGAAGAGGAACTGGCCGAACGCGCCAAAATTGTTGATAAGACCTTCGAGACGCTGCTAAAAGAGGAAGTACGTGCGGCGATTCTGGACAACGGTATCCGCGTGGATGGGCGTAGCCCCGATGAAGTCCGCGCGATCAGCGTTGAGGTTGGCGTGCTGCCCCGGGTGCATGGCACCGGCCTGTTTACCCGTGGCCAGACGCAGGTGCTGACGATTACCACACTGGGCTCGCCCGGTGAGGAGCAGCGCCTGGATGATCTGGGTCTGGAGACATCCAAGCGCTATATCCATCACTACAACTTCCCGCCGTTCAGTACCGGTGAAGTTAAACGCATGGGTGGGCCGCGCCGCCGCGATATTGGGCATGGCGCGCTGGCCGAGCGCTCGCTCTATGCAGTGCTGCCGGATGAGAACGAGTTTCCCTATACGATGCGCCTGGTGAGCGAGGTACTTAGCTCTAACGGTAGTAGCTCGATGGCAAGCGTGTGTGGCAGCAGCCTGAGCCTGATGGATGCCGGTGTGCCGATCAAGCGCCCCGTGGCCGGTGTGGCAATGGGCCTGGTGACGGGTGAGGGTGGTAAGTGGCGCGTGCTGACCGATATTCAGGGGCTTGAGGATGCGCTGGGCGATATGGATTTCAAGGTCGCCGGAACGAGTGAAGGCATCACCGGGCTGCAGATGGATATCAAGACGACCGGGATTACTTTTGATATTATGCGCGAGGCGTTTGCGCAGGCGCGTGCCGGTCGCCTGTTTATCCTGGATAAGATGACTGCCGTTATTGACGTGCCACGCACGGAACTCTCGCCTTTTGCGCCCCGGATTATGACCATTCAGATCCCGGTCGAGAAGATCGGCGCGTTGATCGGGCCCGGCGGGAAGACCATTCGGAGCATTATTGAGCAGACCGGCGCAACTGTCGATGTTGAGGATGACGGACGCGTCTTTATTGCCACATCTGACGGCGATGCTGCGAAACAGGCTGTGGGAATGGTTGAGAGCCTGACGCGCGAGGCCAAGGTCGGCGATGTGTTCCTGGGTAAGGTGGTACGCATTATGCCCTACGGCGCGTTTGTCAACATTTTGCCGGGCAAGGATGGCATGGTTCACGTAAGTGAACTGGCCGAGGGCCGTGTGGCGACGGTTGAAGATGTGGTGCAGATCGGTGACGAGATTAACGTGATGGTAATCGATGTCGATCCGGTCAACCATAAGATCAGCCTGAGTCGGCGGGCCGTGCTGACCGGCGAGACGCCGGATGAGCGGAAGGCGGCCGGTGCAGCGCCCCGTGGTGGCGGCGGCGGCGGCGGTGGCGGTGACCGGGGCGGCCCGCGCGGTGACCGCAACGGCGGTGGTCGCGGTGATCGTGACCGGGATCGTAACCGCCCACGACGGCGCACGGAGTAGCCCGCTGTCGATGCTTACACCGTAGCGGCACAACTGATGCCGCGAAACGGAAAGATGAAAGGGACACCAGCAGAGTTGGTGTCCCTTTCTTTTGATGTCCGTAGAACCGGGAGAGGGTTTGGACCACGAACGCCGCGACATGCGCGAAAAACGTGCAACGACCAGCAGTCGTAGGGTGCATTGTATGCACCGTTCTTCTGCCCACGCCATATCCGTTAGCCGGATCAAGCGCTCCCGGCAGTGTACCGCGGCCCTGGCAGATATTCACCGGCTAAAGCCGGGACTCCCGGATAGCGTATCTGGACGATATTCTCACCGTTTATCAAGCGGATCGGGCGTTCCCGGCAGTGTACCGCGGCCCTGGCAGATATTCACCGGCTAAAGCCGGGACTCCCGGATGGCGTATCTGGACGATATTCTCACCGTTCATTAGCCGGATCAGGCAATACATCGGGAGTCCCGGCTTCAGCCGGATCGGGCAGCCGTAGTAGGGTGCATTGTATGCACTGTTCATTAGCCGGATCAAGCGCTCCCGGCAGTGTACTGCGGCCCTGGCAGATATTCACCGGCTAAAGCCGGGACTCCCGGATGGCGTATCTGGACGATATTCTCACCGTTTATCAAGCGGATCGGGCGTTCCCGGCAGTGTACCGCGATCCTGGATGAACGCCGTCTTCGTCCCTGCTGGAGGCGATATCTCCCGCCAAATGCGGGATCGTCGGATACATGGCAGCATTGGCCGTTGCGCGGTGTTCGCTCATGTCGTGGTGTTCGTGGTCCAAACGCCCACCGCGTAATTGCTGTTATTTGAAAGGAAGGATAGCATGATTATTCAAACGCCTGACTGGGTGAAGCATGCGGTTTTCTACCAGATCTTCCCGGATCGCTTTGCGCAGAGCAGCCGGCTTGCCAAACCGGATAATCTGGAGCCCTGGGATACGCCACCGTCGCCATCCGGCTACAAGGGCGGTGACTTGCTGGGGGTCGTTGAGCAGCTCGATTATCTGGAGCGGTTGGGCGTCACGGCGGTCTACTTTACACCGATCTTTCAGTCGGCCTGCAATCATCGCTACCACACCCACGACTACTACCAGGTAGACCCGCTGCTGGGCGGGAATGCCGCGCTGCATGAACTGCTTGAGGCCGCTCACCAGCGCAACATGAAAGTTGTCCTCGATGGTGTGTTTAATCATGCCAGTCGGGGGTTTTTTTATTTCAACGATATTCTGGAGAATGGACCATCTTCGCCCTGGCTCAACTGGTTTACCATCCAGGGTTGGCCATTGAGCGCCTATGACGGCACCCGCATCGCCAACTACCTGGCCTGGGGCAACAACCGCGCGCTGCCCAAGTTCAACACCGACAACCCACAGGTGCGCGAGTATCTGATGCAGGTGGCCGAGTACTGGTTGCGCCAGGGAATTGACGGCTGGCGGCTCGATGTGCCCTTTGAGATCCACACCCCCGGCTTCTGGGAAGAGTTTCGCCGCCGGGTCAAGGCGATTAATCCGGAAGCTTACATCGTCGGTGAGGTCTGGTGGGACTCGCGTCAGTGGCTTCAGGGCGACCAGTTTGACGGCGTGATGAACTACCTGTTTACGGAGTCTGTGATTGCTTTCACTGTGGGGGAGCGTGTTGTCAGCGAACTGGTGGCGGATCGCAGTTACGATCCGATTCCGGCCCTGAACGCTGAAGCTTATGCCGACAAGATCGACTGGCTGCTGCAACTCTATCCCTGGGAGATCCAACTGACCCAGCTTAACCTGCTTGACAGCCACGACACGGCCCGCCTGATTAATATTGCCGGGGGGGACGCGGCCGGCGTGCATCTGGCGACGCTGCTGCTGATGACTTTCCCCGGCGCGCCCAGCATTTTCTATGGTGATGAAATAGGGCTGCGGGGCAATCAGGACCCCGACTGCCGCCGGACGTTTCCCTGGGAGCATCCGGAGACCTGGGATCAGGCGGTGCTGGCCTATCACACCGATCTGATCAAGTTGCGCCACAACCATCCGGCGCTGCGTACAGGCCGGTATCAGCGCCTCTACGCCGCCGATGGTGTGTATGCCTTTGCCCGCAGCAACGCTGCCGAGACGCTGCTGATTGCGGTCAATGTTGCCGAACAACCCCGCGATGTCCAGATTGCAGTTGATGCATTTGCGCCGGGACATTCGCTCAAAGAGGTTGCGCGGGTGTATGGAGAGGGTAATGTCACGCCGGCGGATACGCAACTTATGATCAGCCTGCCGCCCCGCGCCGGACTGGTGTTGCGGGATGGGGCGTAATCCCACATTATCCTCCGAGTGTCATGGGTTTACCGGTCTATCATGCGCCAGGTCAGTCGATCACGATATAAGCAGGGGCAGGGATGCTGCCGGGAATCTGCCTCTGCGTTTAAAAGCAACATTTTAACTGGATTTTTTCTTGACAAACTTCATATTAACAGCGTAATATAGCTATCACGCATAGTTGAGCTTCACTCCGCCCGTCGGGAGAGCAACGCCTGGCTTCACTATACCAGCCATTGTTGACGCCGTGACAGATTGGCACAACTCCTTACCTTCGGTTGTAGCTCACCCATCCTGTCTCTATCTACTGATGAATTTGATAACGAGAAACGATGCTCTGTGTAACTCCTGTCGTGCTACCTCCAGGCCGCTGTGCTGCCGGAAATCTACCTGAAGGCAGCACGACAGGAGCTGCTACCCTTGATCATTATATTCATCAGGATACTGTCTTCGGTCCTCATGTATTCGTACACCTTCAGATCCGAGGTTTTTAACAGGAGAAAGTCATGCGAGAAGTCACACATCTTAGCCTGATGAAACTGACTAGTATTCTGCTGCTGCTGTCGGCTATAACGCTCAGCGGATGTGGCGTGCTGCCGGGTGCGGCTGCGCCAACCGCGACGCCGGAACCGACGGCCACGCCCGCATCCACCCCAACTGCAGTCAGCACCGCCATTAAGGGTTCATAAAAGAATAACTTCACCATCCTTAATGTTCTAAAGTATCGGGAGATCGTGGATGGATCGTATAGTTCCACTGAGGACAGACGTCGTGAAATTGAATAGTGAGCGCTGCCA
>JGI12109J20283_10298028_pt1 | contig 64117 bp, 59 predicted proteins | sample ElkSlonscriptome_12_FD_20283 | JGI IMG/M metagenome (IMG submission 20283) | reverse complement strand
GCCGCAGCTACATGTACAACCAACAATTTACATGGCAACCTCCTTTCAGATTGCTAGATTGGCCAGGCTTCGCCTGACGCACCGAAGAACACGAAGGGGTTCAAAAGGATAGTGAAGTTTGGTAGCGCACCCTCCCGGTGAGCAGCTCGGTCGAATAGCCCAGGTCAACGGCCGCTGTTTTTCTTCGTGTTCTTCTTCGTGTTCTTCTTCGTGCGCTTCGTGTTCTTCGTGGTGGACTGCTCTTTCTAGGTTCATCCGTCCGCTACTTGCGCGACGCCATAGCGATCGCGGTACGCGGCAAGCGCCGCGCCGAAGTCGGCGCCGACATTGGCTTTGGCGACGAAGGCGATTAGGTCATGCAGCGATGCAATACTAACCGTTGGCAGTCCAAATTGTTCCCGGATCTCGTCAATGGCGGAGCCGACACCCTCGCCACGCTCGCATCGGTCCAAGGCGATCAATACACCGGCCGGGGTGGCGCCGGCAGCCTCAATCAGCGTCACCGACTCGCGCACCGAGGTACCCGCGGTAATCACGTCATCAACGATCAACACGCTTCCCGACAGCGCGGCACCAATGATGCTACCGCCCTCGCCATGATCCTTCGCCTCTTTGCGGTTAAAGGCGTACGGCAGATTCCAACCGTGCTGTTCAGACAGCGCGATTGCGGTGCTCGCGGCCAGTGGAATGCCCTTGTACGCAGGTCCGAACAGCACGTCTGGGCGCAATGTCGAGTGCATCAAGGCCTCGGCATAAAATCGCCCGAGCTTGGCTAGACTCGCGCCCTGGTTGAACAATCCGGCGTTGAAGAAGTAGGGACTTTGCCGGCCTGATTTGAGCTGAAACTGCCCGAAACGCAGCACGCCAGTCTCGATTGCAAACTGAAGAAAGGCTTGTCGGTAGTCTTGCATAAATGCTCCGTATCTCAGTCGCCGCTAATGGACCCATGATATCCTGACCGTCCGCGCAACATTTCACAACCCATCGATGGTGTGTGGCGCCCGGTCGGCTTGATGCCTGAACGCAGGCGGCGAGCCGCAACCAAGAGGCCTGGTCAAAAACTGCGCTTGCTGTTGCTGTCGAATACCCGAACGACAACGACAACGAGACTAGCGTGCCGCATTGTTCAAGATGTTCCCGCAAGGGAGACTATATTGCTGGTCAATCTGACACTGCCCAACCTGGACGCCGTTTTACACTATCGTGGCGGCCGATGAGCACGTCAGTGCTGGCAGCCTTTGTGGTCGGCCTGCTCGGCGGGGTGCACTGCGTCGGCATGTGCGGCGGCATCGTCGCCACACTGACGATGAGCCTGGCGCCGGAGCGGCGGCGCGGCGGCGCGGGCCAGTTGCTCTTTCAACTCGCCTACAACATTGGGCGTCTCGCCGGCTATACCTTCGCTGGCGCATTGGTTGGTGGTCTAGGCGAGTTGCTGCTGCAATCGCCGGGGTTGCATTGGGCGCAGCAGGTGCTGTACGCGATGGCGGCGCTGTTCATGGTCGCGCTCGGGCTCTATCTCGGCGGCTGGTGGCGCGGCCTAACGCATGTCGAGCGCGTCGGCGCGATGCTCTGGCGAAAGTTGGAGCCGATCGGCCGCCGTCTACTGCCGATCAATACTTGGCGGCAAGCCGTTGGTGTCGGACTGATATGGGCCTGGCTACCCTGCGGTCTGGTCTATAGCGTACTGATCCTGGCGCTCGGTACCGGCTCCGCGGCCACCGGGGCCACGCTGATGTTCGCTTTCGGACTCGGGACCTTACCCAACCTGCTTGGTATCGGACTATTGGCCGGGGCCGCGGCACGCTACGCCGAGCAGGCTCAATTGCGGAAGGGCGCCGGCTTACTGGTCATCGGGTTCGGTCTGTATTCGATGTGGCAACTCTTACCGTCAATCTAAGGCATTGCCTCGCTGGCGTGCGTGCGCCGCGGGACAGGACATTTGCTACATACTGGGTTCTTAGGCCGCGGTCGGTCCCGCGGGTTCATCCTTACTCAGTTCGACGGGCTTGCCGTCTTGGACCACGAGATAAGGGCCGCGCTGACGTCTCGGCCGAGAACTTGGTTCGTTATTGAGTGTGTTGCGGATATTGCGGAGCATGATCATCTGTTTGGCGAGTTGTACATGATCACGACGCAGAGCCGCGACCTGTCGTTCTGCCTCATCACGGGAGTCTTGAATCTGTTGTATCCGGTCCATTCGATGCTCGGTCGCCTGTTTGAACCTCTGTATCTCCGACGCCAGAGGTTGCAGAGACGCCCGAATCCAGTCATCCCAGTCTCCGCGCAGCTGTTCTAACAAAATCCGTGCAGGCTCCACCAAGCGGCGATGAAAGCGTGAGATGGCCACACCCTGCTCGGCCAACAGCATCCCGGGTCCGTTGCGGAATGCCCGTGCCTCGGCGTGCAATCGCTCTATTTCGCAACGGTACAGTGTCGGCACGAACACGCTCGGCAATGCCGTCGCGGTGCCCATTTGCTGGTTCATGCGCGCGTAGACCTGCTGCATGCGCCGATGTAGCTGTTCGCTGTCGCTGCTGGTTTGTGCGACGATATGTCGCAGTTCGCTAAATAGCGCCTGCATGGCCTGTTGAACACCAAGGCTGGTCCAGCTCTGCGTCATCTTCTTATGTGCCGAGGAGACCAATAACTCAAAGTGGTCGGACCGCAGCAGCCGACGGCAGCGCAGAGCGGAGTCTAGCAGGTCCTTGCGGGCGGTCTGAAACAAGTCCACCGCGCGCAGATAGCGCTCCTGGTCGTCGCGCGTGCGAGCGCGACTGCGTTCCAACAGGTCCCGACTCTTGACAAGTGTCTCGGTCACCGACTCGATGCGCTTTTTGATGCCCGGCATGCGTTCGGACAGGTCGCTAAGACCGCCTTCAAGCGGCGCCCTGATACTGTCGTCGATGATCAATCGACAGCGTTCGCGTTTGCTCTGGATCAGGCGTTCCGAGAGCAGCACCTCAACGCGGTCGATTCCGCTCGCTTGACGCCGCGCTGGTTTGTCCGCGATCTTCGACGCAAGGCCGTCACGTGCAGATGCCGCGAGCACCATTGCGGCATTGGCGCCGAGTGCGCGTGAAACCAGGCGGCGTTGCCGCTCAATATCGCCGCTATCGCCGGAATCGTCATGCAGACCCTTGGCAATCAGGTCAGTCTTCGTCAGCACCACGAGAACGCTTTTGCGGCGTTCTCCGCGAAAGCCGTGCAAATACTGTTGCCAAAGTGCTAGGTCGGAACGCTGCACGCCAGATTCGGCGGATACCGCAAAGACCAGCGCTTGGGCTTCCTCTAGAATGGTACGGGCTGGCTCTGGGTCGCGGTCAAGGGCATCTAGACCCGGCATGTCAAAGACCACAAGGCCCTTCTTTAGCATAGGGTGGGGCAAACTGACCAATGCATGCCGCCAACGCGGGACCTCAACGCGACCGACCTTGACGCCGCTGATGGACTCTAGGCCGACGAGCCCAAGCCGGGCGGCCTGTGTGTGCGACAGACACTTGCTCTGGTGTATTTCCTCCAACGCCGTGCGCACCTGTTCTGGCTCCTGCGGGCGCAGTGGGAAACGGACCCATCGATCTGGCTGCTGCTTGAGTGCCGCGACAGTCTCGTCTTCGCCGCAGGTCTCGATAGGAAGTAGGCGCAGATAGGACTCGTTGGCGCCGCGGTCCCAGAATATCTCTGTTGTGCATAGACTATGGGAGCCGTTGACCGGCAGCAGGCGTCTGCCGTAATCGGCAAAAAACAGGGCATTCACGAGTTCACTCTTGCCGCGCTGTCTATCGCCGGTCACGGCAATGCTGATGCGCTCGCTATTGATGGCGTCGATGGCGCGTGCAAACAGGGCATCCATCTCGGCGCCCGTGCGACCGTTGCCCCGCAGCCAGGTTTGCAAGTCGTGAATGGCCCGTATACTGCGTGCTCGCCACTGCGCATGCAATCGCAATTGCTCTTTCAAGAGTAGGGGCTGGTTGGTTTGCTGAGGCAAGGGCGTCTATCCGTGATTGGGGGTGGCTTTTTTGATTCTTTAAGTCTAGCGGAGTTGGCACCAATATTCTCTTTGCCAGCAAGGGCCAATGTAACCTGCCGCCTCGCAATACGCGATGGCTATCGTCGTTTGATCCTGGTCGGCAGCTTAACCGGAGACTTGATCCGCAGCACCTTGCTGCGCGAGTGGGCACCGCGGATGATTTCAACCTGCCGTCGCGGTACATCGAATAGCTTCGCTGGAAACGCATTGAGCCTGGCATTGGCCTTCCCGTCCACCGGTGGAGCGCGAAGCCGTACCCGCAGTGCGTCGCCGATCGCTGCGTCAATCGCGTCGACGGATGCGCGCGTCTGGATGCGCAGGGTCAGAATTAATGCCTCACCCTCCCAGCGGTACCAGGTGGCCTCCGCGGCGACGTCCAACTCAGCGCACGAGCCATCAGAAAGACTGGCGGACGCCTGCGGCATCAGTCTACAACCTGGGCGTCTCACGGGGTCGTCAACCGAGGACGCCGGCTGATGGGGCACGCAGTCTCAGGCCAATTCAAAACGGGCTTCCGGTCAAAAACTGTAATGGAGGTATGGCCAGCATCTCAAGCAGAACCAAAGCAATAATGGCCAACATCGGTGACAAGTCGATGCCGCCGATTGGCGGCACCAGTCGGGCAGCAGGCAGCAGGATCGGATCGGTGATGCGATTTAACAATGCTACTGCCGGGTTGTAGGGATCGGGGTTGACCCAACTCAAAATCACACGGATCAGGATCGCAAACAGGAAGATGCTGAGGACTAGCCCCAATAGCGCCGGAACCGCCCAGAAGAACGCGGCCAGCGGGTTGCGGCCAAGGCCAAGCAACAGGGACAGCAACGCAAGCTCCATCGCCTGCAGCACCCAGGCCAGCACAAGCGCGGAGAGATCCAGGCCAGCATAACCCGGTATGAGCTTGCGTAGCGGGCGCAGCACGGGTGAGGTGACATTAACCACGAACTGAGAGATCGGATTGTAGAAGTCCGCCCGAGCCCATTGCAGCAGGAAACGGATGACGACTATGGTAATGTACAGGCCAAACAGCGTCTTAACGAGGAAGATCAGCGGGTTGGTGAAGTATGCCTCGGTCATTGATCTGCTCCCAACAGCTTCGAGAGTTCCTCCGCACGTCGCCTGGCGGCTGCAACGCCTCGGCTGACTAGGGGTTCAAAACCGCCTTCCGTCAAGGTCCGCAGGGCCTGTTCGGTGGTGCCGCCGGGGGAGGTGACGCGCTCGCGAAGTTGCCGCGGGGATTCGTCGCTTTCCATCGCCATGCGTGCGGCGCCCAGCGCGGTTTGGATGCTGAGCAGGCGAGCGGCGTCGGCGTCGAGCCCCTGCTCAATGGCGGCCTTCTCTAACGCCTCCATAAACAGGAAAAAGTAGGCGGGCCCGCTACCAGAGACGGCCGTAACCACGTCCAGGTCGGTCTCTTTGTCAACCCAATGCGTCAGACCGCCGGCACGCATGATCTCCTCTGCGAGGTTGCGCTGAGAGGCTGTTGTCGCGGAGTTGGCGTGTAAGCCGATGGCCCCGGATTGGACCATCATGGGGGTATTGGGCATCGCCCGCACGAGCGCCGACGCACGGCCGAGCCAACGCGCAATACTGGCCTCGGTCACGCCGGCCATGATAGAGATCAGCAGAGGCGGCGCATCCGGCAGCGCGTCGGCAAGCTCGCGACACAGGGACGGGGCCGTTTGTGGCTTGACGCAAAGCAACACTACCTCGGCCACCGCGACGGCCGCGGCATTGTCCGGCGCCGCGTTGATGCCGAAGCCAGCAGCTAGGTGTTCGCGTCTTTCCACCAGCGGATCGCTAACGGTCAGTGTCGAGGGTTCCTGGCCGTCGGCGACCAAGCCAGCGATCAGACTATGGGCCATGTTGCCGCCGCCGATGAAAGCGATGCGTGTTCGAGTCATTGACATGGTGTGGTCAAAGGCATTGAAAGTGATTGGAAACCCGGTCAAGGATTGTTTCGTCCGCGCCGTTTACGCGGAAACAAAGGCTTCATCTCGCGGGGTGGCACCGAGCTATGAACTTCAGCGAGGCGGTCGCGCCCCGAAGATGGCGGTACCGATGCGCACTATTGTAGCGCCTTCGGCAATGGCGGCTTCAAGATCGCCCGACGTGCCCATGGACAGCGTCTTCAGCGCCACTCCGGGCCGTGCCAGGCGGTCGCGAAGCGCTCGCAGAGCTTTAAAGGGTCGGCGCTGATCGTCGAAGTCAGCGCTGGGCGCCGGTAGCGTCATTAGCCCCTCAACGCAGACCCTGTCGATCTCGTCACACGCGGCGATAAAGGCCTCGACTTGGTCAGGCGCCAAACCGGCCTTACTGGCCTCACCGCTGAGATTGACCTGCACACAGAGCTTGAGGGGTGGTCGGTCCTTCGGGCGCTGACTGCCGAGACGGCGTGCATGTTTGAGTTCGCAGACGCTGTGCACCCAGTCGAAGCCCGCTGCAATGTCTTGCGTTTTGTTGCTTTGGACACGACCGATGAAATGCCAATTCACCGGCAGGTCGCGCAGTTCCGCCTGCTTTTTCAGTGCCTCCTGGGAGTAGCTCTCGCCGAAAGCCATCTGCCCGGCGGCGCAGGCAGCGGCCATCTTGACCGCGGGCTGCACCTTGCTGACGGCGAGTAGCTGAACGCTGCCTGGGACGCGACGAAAGCGCATCTCCGCCTCGGCGATACGCGAACGAACGCGCTTCAGGCCAATCGCGACAGCTTGTTCGCCAACAGCTTGTTCATTAGCGTCCATCGGGCATCTCCGTCAGCGCGCCCCATCGAGTGCTTGCTGGTTCTCTTGCCGGACTGGTTGCCCGACCAACTGTTGGACCAATTGCGACAGGGCCTGGCCACGATGGCTCAAGGCGTTCTTGGTGCCCGCTTCCAACTCGGCGGCGCTGCAATCGCATTGCGGCACGTAAAACACCGGGTCGTAGCCGAAACCCTTGTCTCCACGAGGCGCGCTCAGGATGCGTCCTTCCCAGGTACCCTGGCAGATCAACGGAGTTGGATCGCCCGCATGGCGCATGTAGACCATAACGCATTGAAAGCGCGCGTTGCGTCTCGCCTCCGAGATGCCGGCCAGGGCTGCTAGCAGCTTGTTGCAGTTGGCCTGGTCGCCAACCGATGCCCCGGCGTAACGGGCCGAGTAAATGCCGGGCGCGCCGTCGAGTGCATCGACCTCTAGTCCGGAGTCATCGGCGACGGCGGCGAGCCCGCTCGCTTGCGCCGCGTGCCGGGCCTTGAGGATGGCGTTCTCGACAAAGCTCAGGCCCGTTTCCTCCGCTTCGTCGATGCCCAGGTCACGCTGGGGCCGCACGACGATGCCAGCTGGTGCCAGCAGTTGGTTGATCTCACGCACTTTGCCTAGATTGTTGCTGGCCAGGACGATGGTCCCTTGTTGCTGACTACTGTTCATCTCGACTATTTTGCTGCGGCTCTGTAAGTGCGTACGGGATTTACCGAGGAGACGGGCGAATTATAATGTTCAGACCAGCGCGGATCGAGGCAAGCTGCAAAAAAGGCGAAATGCGCGCAAGCAAACAGAAGTCTTCTGGACAGTGATCACTGTCGCGATTCTCGCGTGTTTACTGGTTCAGTAACAACCTATCGCTTATTGGTGCATCGTTATGTCGTCGGCCAGCGCCATGCGCTGCGCGGCTAGTATCTGCTCAATACCAGCCTCAGCAAGATCGAGCAGCGCAGTCAGCTCGCAGCGCGAGAAGGCCTTGCCCTCGGCGGTGCCCTGAATCTCGATCAGGCCGCCATCGTTATCCATGACGACGTTCATGTCGGTCTCGGCGTTGCTGTCCTCGGCGTAGTCTAGATCGAGCAGCGGCAGACCGCGATAGACGCCCACCGAGACCGCACCGATCTGGCGGCGAATCGGCGATTCGACGAGGGTACCCTCGTGCTGGAGCCGCGCTAGCGCATCACTGAGTGCAACCCAAGCACCGCTGATCGCGGCGGTCCGTGTGCCGCCATCGGCCTGGAGCACGTCGCAGTCAAGCGTGATGGTGCGCTCGCCGAGGACCTGGAGGTCGGCGGCGGCGCGCAGGGAACGCCCGATCAGGCGTTGGATCTCGAGCGTACGTCCACCCTGGCGACCGCGAGCCGCTTCTCGCTGCGTGCGCTCACCGGTCGAGCGAGGCAGCATGCCGTATTCAGCGGTGATCCAGCCATTGCCGGCACCGCGCAGAAAGCCGGGTACGCGTTCCTCGACGCTTGCGGTGCACAGAACACGGGTATTGCCGAAACTGGCCAGTACAGAACCCTCGGCGTGCTTGGTAAAGCCGCGTTGAAACTGAATCTGGCGCAATTCGTCCGGGCGGCGAGTGGATGGGCGCATCGGCTGCTATCTCGTTGTGGTCGGGTTTGTTACCTTGGTCGTTCTTCAGCGCGCTTTAGCACAGGTGTAGCGCTCTAGCAATCACCGCTGGCCCCGTGGTCCATCTAGAGCTGAGTCTATGCGGCACCCAGCCTCTCCGGTTCTGTGTCCATCGACGCTGACTTGATCCGGGGATCTATCTGGCCGCGGTTTCTGTCGTTGTCGAGGCCGTCGCGGCTTCATCAAATGCGCGCAGCACTTCCAGCACCTCTCCTGCATCCTGAGGGCGTCGATGGAGGTCTAGTTCCATGCTGCGGTCGACTAGCTCCAGAAGCCAGACCGGATACCGACCTTGCAAGGCCTGTTTGGCGGGGATCAGATCATCCTGCATAGCCCGCTCCGGAGAGGGCTGAGGTGTCTTGCCCTCTAGACAACAACGCAAGGAGGCACCGACGGCGTAGACATCGGTCCAGGGGCCGATGTTGCCACCGTTGTGGTATTGCTCGGGCGGCGAATAGCCGGCGGTGATGACCTGACTGCTGGTATTGACGCCATCCATGAGATGGACCGCGCCCAAATCCAGTAAGAGCGGATCATGGCCGGCGCGAAGGTGGATGTTGCTGGGTTTAAGGTCGAGATGCAGCATGGACTTTGAGTGCATCAGCGCCAGCGCTTCCAGCAGTGGTACAAAGATGCGCACGGTCAGTATGGCGCTGAGGCTGCCGCGCTGCTGGATGAGCTGTCCGAGGTTACGACCACGCTCATGTTGCATCACAATGTAGCCGGTGCTGTTGGCAAGGAAAAAATTCAGTACTGCAACGATGTTGGGGTGGCGCAGCGACGCCATGGTCTTGGCTTCCTGAAAAAACAGCTTGCGGCTGCGATAGAGGCTTTCGCGTCGGCCCCTGTCGACCGGCATCAGATGGCCATTGTTTCCACGTCTGGCCAGGCGTTTGGGCATAAACTCCTTAATTACCACCTCGTCGCCCGTCTCTTCGTCCTCGGCCAAGTAGACAAGGCTGAAGCCGCCCTTGCCGATGCTCTCGACGATGCGATAGCAGTCGATGTGGGCGCCGGGTTCAAGGCTGTCGCGAAGTCGGACCATAGGGGTCTATCGAATGACGGATTGTTTTGCGTATTGGGCATTTGAGCCAGTTGCGATTTTCTACCAGATGCCAAGATGCGACGCCAGCAGGCGTCGGCAACAGCAAACGACGCCAGCACCTGAACTCGGTATGTCACGAAGGAGTCGTCGAATGCCGCCGACGACCCTTTACCGCTGCTTGGGTATGATGCTGCTTGGGTATGATTCGGTATGATAGCGTCAATTGTCCGCCAGCGGTCGCGAATCGCTCAACAAAAGCGGCCTGGAGCGGCCCGAGCAGGACTCACCGCATCTGACGACATGAGGACCAGCCATTGACCCAACCCCAGACCGACCTCCATACTGACTACAAGCCCAACATTGAGATGCCTAATAGCGAGACCCGGCCCGTGACGCGCAGCATGACGGCCTTCGCCCGCGAAGCCGCAACTATCGAGCTTGGCGAGCTTACCTGGGAGTTGCGTTCGGTCAACCATCGTTTCCTTGAGTCCAGCTTGCGTCTGCCCGAAGACCTGCGCGGGCTTGATCCCAAGGTGCGCGAGCGACTGTCGGCCAGGCTCAACCGCGGCAAGCTGGACTGCACGCTTCGTTTCGCCTCTAAGCCTGGCGCCGGCGCCTCGCTCAGCGTCAACCAACGACTGTTGGACCAAGTATTGATCGTGGCGGACCAGATCGCCACCCGTATCGGCGAGCCGGCCACCCCGCATGTGTTCGAGTTGCTGCAGTGGCCTGGTCTGCTGCAGGAGCCAGAACGCGATATGGATGCCGTTGGAACCGCGGCCCTGACACTGCTTGAGCGCGCGCTGGATACCCTGGTCGCGACCCGTGAGCGCGAGGGCGCGCGTCTGCGCGCCCTGCTTCTAGAGCGTTGCGAGAAGCTGGTCGGCGGCGTCGCGGACGTACGCGAGCGTATGCCCGAGGTGCTCGCGGGCATTCGCCAGCGCCTGGCCGATCGTTTAGCAGAGCTAAGTGGCGAACTCGATCCAACGCGCTTGGAGCAGGAGATGGCGCTGCTTGCGCAGCGCCTGGACGTCGACGAGGAAATGGATCGCTTGCAGGTGCATGTCGACGAGGTGCGCAAGGCCCTCGACGGCAATGGCCCAATCGGACGACGTCTCGATTTTCTGATGCAGGAACTCAATCGCGAAGCCAACACGCTCAGCTCGAAGTCCTCTGACGCCGCGGTCACGCTGGCCGCGGTAGACATGAAGGTGCTGATCGAGCAGATGCGCGAGCAGGTCCAGAATCTGGAATGACGGTGACTCAATCCGCCATTGAAAATCTCATCTCCGCGCCGGGCACGCTGTTTGTCGTCTCTGCACCGTCCGGGGCCGGCAAGACCAGTTTGGTCCGCGCGCTGCTGGAAAGAGACCCCGAATTGCGCCTGTCCGTTTCCTACACCACGCGTGCGCCGCGGCCGGGTGAGGTGCACGGTGAACATTATCATTTCGTCAGCTCTAACACCTTCGCCGCGATGGTCGCGGACGGTGCCTTCGTCGAACATGCTAGGGTCTTCGATAACGCCTACGGCACCGCGGAGTCAGCGCTGCGCGACGTGCTTTCGCGCGGTAGCGATCTGTTGCTGGAGATCGACTGGCAGGGGGCGCGGCAGGTACGCGAACGCATGCCTGAGGCCGTATCGATCTTTGTGATCCCACCCTCGCTGACGGCGCTGGAAGCGCGACTGCGTGGTCGCGGCCAGGACAGCGACGCGGTCATTGCCGGGCGCATGGCCCGCGCCTGCGACGAACTCTCGCACTATCCCGAATACGACTACCTGCTGGTCAACGACCGCTTCGACACCGCGCTGGCCCAACTGCAAGCAATCATTCTCGCGGAGCGGCTGCGCGAAGCACGCCAGGCGGCGCGCCACGGCGCTGCTTTGGCGTCGATGCTCGATCGCGACTAAGGGCGTTTTAGCTGGTCACCGCTTGGACGCAGTTTGGGGGCGCCGTCGCGATCTCGCCCAAAGTCCGTGTCTAACCGAGGCTTTTCTGGTATTTTGTTGAGGTTGGATCCAAAGCTTGCCTGATGTTAGATCATGCTTGACTCTGGCGAGTGACCTAATCGGAAATTGTCCAGGAATAACCCGTTACCCAGCAAGTTTTGCACAAAGGGTCGAAAAAGCATCAGGGTTATTGTCATCATCACGTATCGGTACGGCAAAGACAACAACTCCGACTCTGTCGGATACTCTGTCGAATCCTCTGTCGAATTAGGTGACCAAGGTCCTCGCGGCCACGGCGTCCCCGGTTGTCCGCCAGTCATAGTGGCCGGTCAGGTCTGATCTTCGGTTTTGCTCTTTGCGGCGTTATCGTTTAGTTGTTAGAGTTTAAATGGCCCGATCTTCTTTTTAGGCCCAAGTTTTTGGAGTAATCAATGGCCCGTATCACCGTCGAGGATTGTCTAGATCACGTCGACAACCGCTTTGACCTCGTTCTGGTCGGCTCCAAACGCGCAAGGCAACTCGCCAATGGCGTCGAGCCGCTTTTACCTTGGCAAAACGACAAGCCTACGGTCATGGCCTTGCGAGAGATTGCCGACGGACTGATTATGCCAGCGATGCTGGCGGAGGCCGATCGCGCCGCCGAAGACGCCGCGGAGGCACTGGAAAAGGCATTGGCCGCTGAGTTCGGTATGCAAGAGTTTGACGACGAAGCGCCGATAACGGGAAAGGCCAGGTCTCCTGAGGATGCTCCTGATGATCCCGCCGCCCAACCAGCGGCAAAGTCTGATCCTACCCCGATGCCTGATCCCGATATCTGATACCCGATAGCCGATAAATGAAAGCGTCGATACAGGTCCCGCTGTCGATTTCAGCGCCAATGGCTGCCGCCGCCCATCATCGATGTCGGCGATGGCATCGCCGCGGTGCTGGCTCGCTCCCCGCGGGACGCCGTTCGCGCCTACATCGTCGGTCCCGCGGCGACCTTGGTTAGGGTGAATCGCCATGACATCGGCGGCAACAGCATTAGACTCTGACGAACGCCCCGCGGCGGTCTCAAAGCGCGCCGATGCCGCGCCTGCCCAATCAACGGCTTCCAACGAGAGCCAAGGCAACAAGGCCCGACAACCGCAAGCCGCGAGGGTCACAGAAGCGAGCCTCGAGTCGCCTTTGCCAAACTCCGATGAACCGATCTCAAACCCGCTCTCGCCAACTTCCTGCGTTCCAGACCCGGTCTTTCCAAACCCAGAGTACCCCATCGCCGATCGCGTGCCCGGCGGACTATCCGAGCCGGGCCGACCGCGCTATCTAATCAGCGACCTATGCGCCTCGCTCGACACCTATCTGCCGCCAGCACAGGTCAGCGAGGTCTACCGTGCCTACCTGTTCAGTGCGGAGGCCCATCACGGTCAGCAGCGTCGCACCGGTGAGCCCTACATCTACCACCCCATCGCGGTCGCACGCATCCTGGCCACCATTCGCATGGACCACAAATGTCTGATGGCGGCCATCCTGCATGACGTGCTCGAAGATACAAACCTTTCCAAAGAGGAACTCGCTCAACATTTCGACGATGAGATTGCCGAATTGGTGGATGGCGTTAGCAAGCTCACCCAGATCGACTTCGACTCCCGCGCCGAGGCCCAGGCTGCCAGCTTCCGCAAAATGATGCTAGCCATGACACGCGATATTCGCGTGATCTTGATCAAGCTCGCCGACCGCCTGCACAACATGCGCACCCTCGGCGTGATGGAACCTGACAAATGCCGGCGCATCTCACAAGAGACACTGGAAATTTACGCCCCCATCGCGAACCGGCTCGGCATCAACAGTTTTCGTATGGAGCTGGAGGAACTCGGCTTTCGCCATCACTGGCCTTGGCGCTTCGAGGTGCTTGAGCGCGCTGTCTGGCGCGCCAGGCAAAACCAGCGCGAACTAGTCGCCAATGTCGAGATCGCTATTCGCCGCCGGTTGCAACAGGAAGGCATCGAAGCCGATGTGTTCGGGCGCGAGAAACATCTTTATAGCATCTATCGCAAGATGCGGGAAAAGACCCTTGCGTTTCATGACTTGGTCGACGTCTTCGCGTTCCGCGTGATTGTCGATCGGGTCGATACCTGCTATCGGGTACTGGGGCAGGTGCACAATCTCTACAAGCCGGTACCGGGGAAATTCAAAGACTACATCGCCATTCCCAAATCCAACGGCTACCAATCCTTACACACGGTGTTATTCGGTCCTCAGGGAACGCCGATTGAGGTACAGGTCCGCACGCACGACATGCAGCGTATCGCCGAGGCTGGCATCGCCGCTCACTGGCTCTACAAAAACCCCGGCGAGGTCGGCGCGGGCGAACGCGCGACCGCCCTTGCCGACGACTGGCTGAAAAACCTGCTTGAGATGCAGCGCGACTCTGGCGACTCTCAAGAGTTCCTGGAGCATGTCAAGATCGACCTCTATCCGGATGAGGTCTATGTGTTCACCCCCAAGGGCCGCATCATGGTCCTACCCCGGGGCGCGACAGTGGTCGACTTTGCCTATGCCATCCATTCAGATGTCGGCAATACCTGCGTCGCGGCGCGCATCGACCGCCGCTTGGCACCAGTGCGCAGCGCGCTGTGCAGCGGCCAGACAGTAGAAATCATCAATGCCCCAAGCGGCAAGCCCAACGCCGCTTGGCTCAACTTCGTCGTCACGGGCAAAGCGCGCGCTAATGTGCGCGGCTATCTGAAGAATCTGCAACGACAAGAGGCTGAGGTCCTTGGCCGACGGATGCTAAACGCTGAACTCGCTCCCTTCGGGCTTGACCTAGACAGCATTGGCGATGCGACCGTGACGGCGTTGGCGCAGAAGATTGGTCTCGCCGACGCGGGGCTGTTGTTCGCGGATATCGGCCTCGGCAACCGCCCACCGTTACTGGTCGCGCGCACGCTGGCCGGTGCCGACAACAGCGAGCAGCCTGCGCCACCGGCCCCGGAGCAAGGCAACTCGCGGCGCCTAGCCATCCGCGGCACCGAGGGCATGGTTGTCAACTTCGCACGCTGTTGCCGTCCAATCCCCGGCGACCAGGTCACCGGCCTGTTCAATCCCGGCAAGGGCATTGTCGTCCATCGGTGCGAGTGCCGCAATTTAGGGGAATTTCAGTCCAAACGAGACAAGTGGCTGGAGGTCGAATGGGCCGAAGACCCCAAGGCCGAGTTTGCCACCGAGGTTCGCGTCGAGGTCGGCAATCGGCGTGGGGTGCTGGCCACCATCGCCAGTGCCATCGCCGAGCAGGGGTCCAACATCGAGAACATCCAGTCACGTGACAAGGACGGCATGATCACGACGCTGGACTTCATCATCAACGTCAAGAGTCGTGACCACCTCGCATTGATTATGCGCCGCTTGCGGCAGGTCCCGCTGGTGATGCGTATCCTGCGCCTGTCACGCTAAGGCGATTTCTGTCATGAAACATACCGCCTGGCTTGTCTTCTCGCCCGCCATCTTTGTCGCGCCAACCCCCACATAGAACGACTAGCGGTAAGTTGGCGCTTCGCGATGGCGAATGAGAATCCGGCGCCATGCGGTATGTTTCATTCCGGCAATCGCCTAAGTCAATCGAGTCAGCGTTCAGTCTTGCACCTGACGAGCCCGCCTGAGCAGTTCGACCCCCTGCTCGTGCAAGGGCCCGGAGTCGGCGCGGCCAGTGAGGATCTCGCCGGCCCGCTGCATGGCCTCCGGCATGTTGGCGTCCGCGGCGCTCAGATAATATTGCAGCGCGGTGTCTTCGCTGGCGGCGTCGATACAGCGGCCCTCAGAGAAGCTGGTCGGATCGTACAGCCGTGCGACCTGGATGCCGAGGGCCGCATCACGCTCGGCGGCTCGATTGTACAGCAAGAGTGCGGCATCGCAATCACCGGCCTGTTCGGAGGTCTGGGCCTGGGCGAGGATGGCACCGGCGGTCGGGCCGGTGGCGAGGAAGTCGCCAGCGAACGCAACCCCGGTTAGGTTGGAGTCGGGCGAGGTGGCAATGCCGCCAATCGGCGATTGCTCGGTTTGCGCCTCACCGAACCAGCCCCGCCACCAGGCCGCCGTGCCCGCGCCAAGCAGCAACAACAACAGCATCCCAGCCAGTACCCAGGACCAATGGCGGCGGCCAGGGTTCGATGGCGCTTTGCTTGTCCTAGCCTCGGCGGCCAGGTCGTCGAGACTGAGCGCGTCCATGTCCTGCTCGGTCCAGACCGCATCCTCGGTCGTCGTCCCCCGAGCATCCGTTGTCGCGCCGGGCGGACTCTGATCGCGTTGAATAAGCACGGTGGGATCGCAAGCGGCGGCATCGGAGCCGATCAGCGCGCCGCGGATGCGCAAGACGCCACTGTCTTCCTGATCGTCCAAGCGAGCCGTCACCCGCAGCGGTGCACCCTGCATAGCAATGATGCCGTCCAGCAAGTCCGCGCCGACGGCGATGTTGAACCCCTGCGCGGGATCGGGCTCGGCACTGAATTGCGGGTGCCAGTGCGGGGTCGGCTGCCATTGCCCGTGCAGCCCCAGGTAGCGGCCATCGTTGCGCTGTATGGCGAGATTGACCGATTCCGCCGCCTCTTCGTTCAGGCTCCCGCCGATGCGCAGCAGGCCGCGCCCAGGGCCGGTCGACTCCAATGACAGCTTCAGTGTCATGGTGCCTCCGCGGCATTTGCCGAGTCGCTGCCGCGGCTCTCGTCGCCAAGCTTACGGGCCCTGCAGTCCACATCGCCCCCTGTACACAGATAGCCTGGCTGCTTGCTGCCGGAGGGTTTCATGGCCTGACCTCAGCGCGTCCGTCGATGCGCGCCAGGATCGCACCAAGGCGGGCATTCTGCTCCGGCGCGATCTCCCGCCCGGTCGCATGGCCGGCGTTGGCGATGGCTAAGGCGCGGAATGCCTCGAACCAGTCCAAGATGAAGAGGCCCGAGTAGTTGAGCGGGCTGTCCGGGAGCGCCGGTAGGCGGTCGGTCGCGATCGGCGGCGGCGGTTCGAACACGCCATGGCGCGGGTCGAGACGCGAGCGTGGGCGGGCATCCGGTTCCATGTTGTCGCATCCCAGATAGTCGACGAAGCGCGAAATATGCGCATGGGCGATATGCACCTGACGCTCGACTAAGCCGGAGCGCGTGGCCCCTGCCTGTGCCTCGGCCTCGTCGATGACCTGGGCCAGTTCAGGCTCCAGGCCCAGTCGTTCGGCGGCGGTTATGAGTTCGCCGGTGAGGTCATCAAGGGCTGAGCGATCAATGCCTAAATACGCCATGCGTGCGTTGTCCTCGGGTAAGGCCTTAAGTTGCCCGACCCAGAATCGGAACAGCGCGGAGACGAAACGGGACCCGCTGCTTGGGGTTGGAGAGCCGGACCTGTTGCCAATTTGGTTCCCAGCCTGGTTTCCCTTGGCAATGCCCGCTTGAAATCCGCTCGCGGAGTCATCGGGCGGTGCCCTGTTCAACACCGCGTCGAGATCGATCAGGTCGCCGAAGGCGCCGCTCGCGGGCGGCGTTACGGCCTCGGCCGCCCCCGCGACGGGGGCCCTAGCCGAGTGCTCGCCTTCGGCGTCATCGGCTCGTAGATAGAGCGCACGTAATCCGGCGCGCGCCGGCTGCAGGAGCGACAGCACCTCGGCGAAGCCGCTCGCGCGCGGCTTGAGCGCGGCCAGCACGCCCTCGGCGAGGCGCTGTTTTGCAGCCAGTTCGGCGGCGCCTTCGCCCCGGTAGTAGCCGGCAAACCGATGCCGCACGAGGTCGTCGGCGACGGCGTCGAGCTGTTCGGCGATGCGCGCGCCTTTGCTCTGTGCGCTGGCGACATCGCCTAGATAGGCGGCCAGGCGCGTGATACCGCCGTCATTGAGCGCTAGCATCGCATCCCAGGCGGCAGCAGGGTCGGCCAGGTGTTTCTGTACCGTCGGCTCGGCGCGGAAGGTCTGCTTCAACAGGTCTAAACGCTCCGCCTGCGCCGGTATGAGTCGCCTCTCCTGCTCCTCGTCGGTTTCGATCACGGCGGCGGCCATACGCGGCTTACGCACCAGAAACAGATTGTCGAAGGGTCGGCCCGGCGCCCATTCGTGCAGCCAGTGATAGGTGCCGAAGCGTTCCAACAGGGTCAGCTTCATCATGCCTTCCCAACCCTTGCGCATCAGATCTTCGGTCTGGCCGGGGGTGGGGGTCAATCGCATATCAAACATGGTCAGCGCCCAGATAAGCCCAGGCCTGCGGCGCGCGCGGGCCTCGGCGCTAGCACCTTGCGTGGAATGGACCCAGGCCTCCAGCACCGGCCCCAGGTCCTTGACGTCGCTTTGCTTGTGCGACGGGGCGCAGAGCACCAATAGGTTCATCTCCTGGTCGTCGGTGTAGCGCTCGAACAGGTAGGCCACCTTGCCGCGCAGCAGCAACTGCGCCACCGGGTCCACCTGATCGTCCTTGAGCTGCTTGCGTACCTCGGCGATGTCCGCCACCGCGAGGCGACCGCGATAACCCGGAAAGTCGAGCACATCGACGTGCTCCAGCAGCGTTGTTCGAGGCGGGTCGGCGAGGACGAAGCGCAACTCCGCGGTGAGAGCGGCCAACAGCGAGCGGGGCAGTGCCACCGGCGGTCCGGCCTCAGCCGCAATGCCCGCCCGCCGCGGCAATACCTCAACCAGGTCGGCATCGTCGCGACCGAGTCGCTCCAGGATATCGACATTCATGATGCTGTCGGCCTGGGTGAGTGTGCCGCTGGCGTCCGCTCGAACCAGGGCCTTGATCGGGCAGAACACCGCGGTTGCATGATCGAGCTTGGCCAGCGCCGCGCGCAATTGCAGATAGGTCTGGGTCAGCTCAGGGATCTCGCCCCAGAGCACGGACAGCAGCGCGGCGCGGTCAGCGGGCTCCAGCACCGGCACCAAGTTGATGGCCGAGGGCCAGAAGTCGGCCCGCAGCTGTTGCGTGGTCTTGGGGAAGCGCTGCTCGAAATACTCCAACAACTCGACCACGCCGTCGGCGTCCACGCCCGCCACCGGACCCGGTTGGCGGCGCGATTCCAGCGCCTTGATATGGCGGCGGATATGGGCAGGGCTTAGATCCCAGTTCACCTGTTCACGATCAAAATCGTGAAAAAAGGCATTTCCGAGCACCTTCGCCAAGTCGACTTCGGTCAGCAGCGCAAGCTCCAGCGGAAAGCCCGCCGGGGTCTGCTCGCGCCGGCGCGTGAAGCGGGTGACCAAGCCGGTGGCCTCCTTGCCCTGCCCGGGGGGGTTGACGTGCGCGATAAAGTTGAGCCGACGGCCCTCCAATTCGGTCTCCAACTCGCCGTCCTCACCCGCCGCCAGCGCCGAGATCAAATAGGACTTGCCCGCCTGCGACAGCCCGAAGAAGCCCACCGACAACTGCCGCGCGGCCGCCCGCCCCAGTCGCCGCGCCAGATTGCGGGTGCGCCTGAGCTTGTCGATCAGGCTGTCGGATTCGCGCTCCAGGCGCGGTGAATCGCTCCGTACCGCGTTGACCCAATCAATCGCCTCACCGCAACCGGCATGGATGTCCTCGCAGCGGTGTCGCAGATCCTGTTCATCGGGCATTGTCGTGCTCCCTCGCAGTCATGAATAGCCTGCATTATCCTGAAAATGTCGAGGGCGTAACATGCCTTAAAATCGTCTTAGGCGACTCTTGCATCTACCCGTCCCAACGAGAGTCCATTGGCAAACGCTGAGAGCCCGTTGCGATCGGCCCCGACGCCCTGAGAGGCCAGGTCGCGTTGACCCTAGCCGCCAATAGTCTCTAGGCCGCGTTGAGTTCGCGGATAGCCAGTGCCGCCGCGAAAGTTCGGTTCTCGATACCAAGCTTCTCGAAGATGGGCTCTAGGTGCTTGTTCACCCTGCGGGGGCTGAGGTCCAGGATCAGGCCGATGCCGATCGGCCATTCGCGACTACGCTGTCCGCTGCCGCTAATGCAGTGACGCAGCTAGATGCGCACCGGCGTCGACAGCATCGCCGCGTCCTCCGACAAGCCTTCGACGATGGGTTGCGTCTCGCTGAGCCCAGTCATAAAGATGACTGGGATCTGTTGCAGCGCGCAATGTGCCTTGATTCGCCGGGTCGTCTCAAACCCATCCATGCCCGGCAACGAAACCCAAAGCGAACAGCACAACGGCATGCTGTACTATGCAACCTTATAAGCAAATAAAGCAGCCGGTCTAGATCTAGACAGCGCGAACGGCCCGTGCAAGGCCATCAGGAGAACGGTCGACGTTCCTCTAGCGCCCGATCAGGCGGGGTGATGCCATGCCACTGTATGAAATTGACTGTGCTAGCCGCGGCCCGTTTGAGCGGCTGCGTCCGATCTCCAGCAGCGCGCAACCCCGCGACTGCCCGGATTGCGGTACCTCGTCGAAGCGGGTGATACTGACCATGCCGGCCATCCTCGGCATGGATGGCTGACCCCGAAACCTGCTTGAGAGCCAATAACCAAAGCGACCGAGGATGGCGTGACCGAGCCGAGGCGTTTTCCTCGCAACCTTGCCGGCTTTAATCTAAAGCCTCGGCGCCGGGCGGGCTATACCGGCGTCGGCGGCTAACGTTCCTCGATCGGTACGTAGGAACGCTTTTCGTAGCCGGTATAGATCTGCCGCGGTCGGGTGATCTTCTGCGCGGGATCGTTCAGCATCTCGACCCACTGGGAGAGCCATCCAGCGGCTCGCGGGATCGCAAAAAGCACCGGGAACATGTCGGTGGGGAAACGCATGGCCTGCAGGATGATGCCGCTGTAGAAGTCAACGTTCGGATAGAGCTTGTGCGAGATGAAGTACTCATCCTGTAGGGCAATCCGCTCCAGTTCCAGCGCGATATCGATGAGCGGGCTGCTGCCGGTTACCTGGAAGACCTCGTATGCCACCTTCTTGATGATGTTGGCCCTCGGGTCGTAGCTGCTGTAGACGCGGTGGCCGAAGCCCATTAAGCGCATTTCGCCTTTCTTGACGCGTTGCACGTAATCCGGAATCGCGGCAACCGAGCCGATCTGATTCAGCATCCGCAACACCGCCTCGTTCGCGCCGCCGTGCAGCGGCCCGAACAGTGCGGCTGCCGCGGCCGCCACGGCACTGTAGGGGTCGACACGGGTCGATCCGACCGCCCGCATCGTCGCGGTTGAACAGTTCTGCTCATGATCGGCATGCAGCAAGAAGAGCACGTCGAGGGCGCGGGAAAGCTCCGGCGGTACCTCATAGTCGTGCTCGTTCATGTAGTCCATCATAAACAGCATGTTGCCGGTGTAGCCGCGGCTGATATCCGGATAATTGTGCGGCCGACCGATGCGAACCCGATAGGCAAAGGCCGCAATCGTGGGGAGCTTGCCTAGAATCCGCCAGATCTCCTTTTCACGGATCTTCGGATCGTGCACATCGCGTGCCTCCGGATGAAAGGTCGACATAGCGGCCACGCTGCTGATCAGGATACCCATCGGATGGGCGTCATAGCGAAACGACTCGATAATTCGGACCAGATTCTCGTGAATGAAGGTGTGGCGCATGATGCGCCCGGTCCAATGCTCGAGTTGATCGGCGGTCGGCAGTTCGCCGTAGATTAGCAGGTAGGCGCACTCAAGAAAGGTGCTCTTCTCGGCCAACTCTTCAATCGGATAGCCGCGATACCTCAGAATGCTGTTCTCGCCGTCGATGTAAGTGATCGAACTGGAGCATGCCGCCGTGTTCATGAACGCGGGGTCGTAGCTCATCATCCCGAAATCGTCCGGTTTCACCTTGATTTGGCGCAGATCCGGCGCGCGAATGCAGTCGTCCTCTATACCAACCTCGTAGGTGGTGTCGGTACGATTGTCGGTAATGGTCAGGGAATTGTTGCTCAAGACGCAGTCTCCTCGGTTTGGTGATAAGACCTGGACGCATTGAAGGCTGTGGCGCTCTAGTGGCAGTGGCGTTCAGGCGGATAGGAACACTTTACCAGATGACGCTGGGCGGGCACAGAAAGGGGGTCGATGGGTTGTTGTCGTTATCGTTATCGACCAGGACAACGACAGCCACAACGACCGCCGTTGCACTTGCGAGGCGGTGATCATGACAGGTCGGTCTGGTGCACAGCCTCGCCAGACCATCGACTTCAGCCAACGTCGACCAAACTCGGGGTGTAGTCTTCGGGAGGCCGGAAGCCGAGCAGCGTGATGCAGGTCGCCGCAAGGTTGGCGATTCCGGGGTCTTCTAGCCGCGCTAGCCGAGCATGCGATGTGTTCGACGGATCGTATACGATGGCCGGCACCGGGTTCAGCGAGTGTGCCGTCTTGCGCAGGTAGCGGCCTTCAGCGTCGCGTTTTAGTTGACCGGTCTTCTTGTCGATCTCGTACATGTCGTCGGAATTGCCATGGTCCGCGGTGCAGATCATGATCCCTTTGGCCTCCTTCACGGCCTCCATGATCCTGCCAAGACCGTCGTCAACAGCACCGAGGGCAACCTTGACCGCTTCGACGTCACCGGTGTGTCCCACCATGTCACCGTTCGGATAGTTGAGGCGAATGAACCGATACTCGCCGCCCTCGACGGCCTTGACCACGAGATCGGTCACCTCGTCCGCCTTCATGCGCGGCGCCTGCTCGAACGGGCAGATGTCCGAGGGAACCTCTTGCCAGGTCTCTGTCGCGAACTTGCCTGAATTGTTGCCGTTGAAGAAATAGGTGACATGACCAAACTTCTGCGTCTCCGATACCGCGAACTGCGTAACGCCGGCCTCGGCGAGATATTCGCTCATGGTGCGATCGATGGCCGGCGGGGAGACCAGATACTTCTCAGGGACCTGAAGGTCGCCGTCGTATTGCATCATTCCCGCGAACAGCAGCTTCGGCCTCGGGCCGCGATCGAATTCCGTCAGTTCCTCCGCCTCGAAGGCCTTGGTAATCTCCAGTGCACGGTCGCCGCGGAAATTGAAGAACACAACGCTGTCGCCGTCGACGATGGGGCCGACCGGGACGCCGTCGCGCTCGATGACGAAGGCCGGTAGGTCTTGGTCCAGTACGCCCGGTCGTTCCTTGCGAAAGACCTCAATGGCCTCGCGCATGGTCGCAAAGCGGCGCCCTTCGGCACGGACATGCGCGTTCCAGCCGCGTTCTACCATGCTCCAGTCGGCGTTGTAGCGGTCCATGGTGATCTGCATGCGCCCGCCGCCGGACGCGATGCAGTAGTCTACCGATCCGTCGGCGTTGATCTCGTCGAGAAACCGCTCGAATGGGTCGACATAATCCAAGGCCGAGGTTGGCGGCACGTCGCGACCGTCGATCAACGGGTGGATACGCGCCCGGATCACCCCCTCCGCTTTGGCTTGACGCAACATTGCCTCAAGATGGTTGATGTTGGAATGCACGTTGCCATCGGAGAATAGGCCAATGAAGTGCAGCGTGGAGTCATTCGCCTTCGCGTTCGCGATAAGTTCCTCCCAAACGGCGCCCGAGAACAAGGCCCCTGAGGCAATCGCATTCTCGACCAAGGCCGCCCCTTGCGAGAAGACGCGCCCGCAGCCGATCGCGTTGTGGCCGACCTCCGAGTTGCCCATGTCCGCGTCATCCGGCAGCCCTACCGCGCGGCCGTGGGCCTTGACCTCGGTGTAGATCGCGTTTTCGCGCAGCCAGTCCAGGTTAGGGGTATTGGCGATCGCAACAAAGTCGCTCTCCGGGTGGCGACCGATTCCGACGCCGTCCATGATGACGAGCACGACCGGCCCCTCGGGCCCGCCGAATTCGTTGCTTTTCTCAAGCTGGTTCATCACCGATATCTCCAAGTAGACGAGTTGTAGTTTGGTTGACCGCAATGTGTGCCGAGACCGGGACGGAAGTCAACTCGACATGCGCAATTTCGTTTAGAACGCCCGCCAGAACGCCGGGCGACCGGCGCCGGAGACCGTGCAAGTATTCGGAGGCGGGAGCCGATCTGAGCCGCTCGGACATCACAGAGCCAGCGTTGCATCGAAACCGGGATCGAAACTCGACTGCGTGTCCTTGGCGACCCCAATTCAAGCGCCTGCGGTCTCGATAGCGATAGCGATAGCATTGCTAACGATAGTGGCAGTAACTATTAGTGGCGGCAAGTGGAGATGGTTCGTCACCAGACGGTAAACGTGCCACTGGCAGGTTGAAGCGGGCGCAAACATCGGCCACCAAACCCAGCGACCAAAGCTCTCGGAATCGCAATGCCAGATGCATCCAACAGACTGATGGCTATGGGAAATCGTCGATCATTGGACAAGTCCGATCGACTATAACCGCTGAAACGGCGGCATGACTGCTGAAAAGGCGGGATACGCTGGCGCTTGTCCGCCCGATGGCCTTACATCGAACGCCCGCACGTCGACAGATCCCAGGCCTAGCGTCGGCGCAAGCTGGAATGCGGGGCGGCGCGCGCCGTGCTCAAGCTGCTCGGCCAGCACCGCGGCTTCGCGACCCAGTGGCTGGATCGCGCCGAGGTGCTGGCGGACCCCGTCAAGACGACGCGGCGCGTGGCAGGTCAGACCGGAGTCTGATCAAAACAAGCCGTTGTTACGGCATCATGCGGTCGACCGCTTCTGCCGCTCAGTCGTTTCCCGTGACCGAGCGAGGATCTCATCATGGAGCCTCGTCACGGCGCGCTGCGCGCGGCGGAGGTCATCGTCTTCCAAGAGCGCGGCAGCCTTATCAACGATGCGGACCATCTGCGCGAGACTCTCCCGTTCCGCCAATGAGATGACCTCGCCACCGAACACTTGGTCACGGATGGCGAGCGCTTCTGGCAGCCTTTGCAGTTCGACTCCCCGCATCAGATGGCTCACGATCTGTTCGCGCTGTAGGTCTTTGTGTTGCTCCGGATCCTCCTGATCCTGGCTATGCAGATAGGGATGCGTTGATACACTGGAGTGCTGGTCATGGATTGCTGGCATAGTCTTCGGCCTTTCATAAAACAGTTTAAGGTGTCAATTTCGTTGCCCAAACGACTCATGATCCGCTTCCCAAGAGGTTGCTGGCACAATCTGAGACCGCAGTCGTTGTTTGGATTGAAGTACCAAGGCAGCAAAGCAATCAAGCAGGACTTAGGCAAAATGGATAAACTCGGCTTAGCGTCCGCGTCTTGTCGCGCTTTCGGCTGAACCGCAGCTAAAGCATGGTCGAGACCCCGCATGCGTACAATCCCGATTGTCCAGCACCTGTCTAGTGATCTTCCCTTATATGAGCGCAAGCGGTGTTGAGCCCTTTTCGCTAGGCATCTGTTCTGCCTTGATTATTCTAATCGCCACCAGCCCCACCCAAGGCGAATAAAGACTCAGTCGTAAAGCGCGCGCACCCTCCCATCGGATGCCAGTGAACAGGTGAAGGACTCGATCCCGATGCCCGTCATCGCACGTACGGTGATTCGGTTCTCAGAGGCCTCCGCGATCCCCTCATACTGACTCCCAGGCGGTATAGCAACCTGGTGAGCCTTAAAACAGTTGCGCCCCAGGGTCTGATCGACGTCCGTAGGCGGCGGCTGCTGTCCGCAAGACAGTAGAATCGGGGGTGAAACGATAGCGAATACGAGCGCAGTCGGGACTCGCATGGGCAGGCTCCTCTGGGCAGGATAACCTCCACCGAAGATCAGTTGCGGGGGTTGTCCGACTTCCGCAAATACTCCGCGGGAAAGATCTAGACATGAACGTTTTTCGGACCCTTGTACTTCGGCCAATTGAACAGACTTTGTCTACGTGTCGAAGGGCTATACTTCGTCAAGACCTAAAGATTGTCCATTAATGCTGAAATGAGGACTCACCATGACTATTCGTAAAGCAACGCTTGCCACGGCCATCATGCTCGGTCTGGGCTTGAACGCAGCCCCGATCCAGAATGCCATTGCCGGTGACGGCTGCACCCGAACTAACGCGGCCTACGACCGGGCCAGCATCAGCGCCGGTCTCATGCCTCCGGCCTACCCAGTGCCCAACCACCTGACATACCAGGCCGCCCCAAGACCTTCCTCGTTGATCCGCACGGCGATGTACTGGGAGACTCAGACCCCGCGGGTCGTGCAAATCGGGATGACAGCGGATAAGGGCAGCACAAGCGGCGACATCGTCGACGTTGCCGTCGGCGCCGGCAGCTTCGAGACGCTCGTCACCGCCGTCAAGGCCGCGGGCTTGGTTGACACGCTGAGGGGAGAAGGTCCGTTTACGGTGTTCGCTCCAACCGATGAGGCGTTCGCAAAGCTTCCGAAAGACCAATTGTCCGCACTTCTCGCCGACAAAGAAGCCCTGACCGCCGTTTTGTCCTACCATGTGGTTCCTGGTAAGGTCATGGCGGCGGATGTCATCGGTCTCGACAGTGCGACGAGTGTACAGGGCAGCAACATCACGATTGATACCAGCGACGGTGTCAAAGTCGACGGCGCGAACGTTGTCATGACCGATATCGAGGCCACCAATGGCGTGATTCACGTGATTGATGCCGTCATCATCCCTAGCTCATAGGTCGACGCGCCGACTTCAGGTCCACGGCTGTTCAGCGGCTCCGAAAACGGGGCTGCTGGATAACGGCTTGGATGTAGTTATCGACACCAACCGGCTAGAATCAAGGTTTTCGGCCGAATGCGCGATTCAGCCGCCTCATTGCAGCGTTGATTGTCCACTAGCGCCGTTTTGCGCGCTGGCAGCCTGCTGCCGCGCCTCCGAGAGTAGCCAGCACCAAGATTCACTGCGATTCGGGTGACAAATTTTGCGAAACATGCAAACTAGAGCGCTAGATGGAATTATGGTATCGTCTCGTCGGCTGTAACTTGGCGAGACCTTTTTGGTCATAAAATCAAAACCATCTACCTCAAACCACCCACCTTAGGGGAACAGCATGAAATCGCCTGTACGTGTCGCAATCACCGGTGCCGCCGGACAAATCAGCTACTCCCTCATCTTCCGTGTCGCAGCTGGGGATATGCTGGGGAAAGATCAGCCTGTGATCCTACAACTGCTTGAGATTCCTCCCGCGATGGGCGCGCTTGAGGGCGTTGTGATGGAACTAAACGACTGCGCCTTTCCGCTGGTTGCAGGGATCGTGGCCACCGATGACCCAAACGTTGCCTTCAAAGACGTTGACTACGGTCTCTTGGTGGGCTCCCGTCCGCGTGGTCCCGGAATGGAGAGATCGGAACTACTTAAGGTGAACGGCGCCATCTTCACCGTCCAGGGCAAAGCACTCAACGAGCACGCGAGCCGTGACGTCAAGGTGCTTGTGGTAGGTAACCCGGCTAACACCAACTGCCTCATCGCCATGAAGAATGCGCCGGACCTCAACCCGCGTAACTTTACCGCCATGATGCGGCTGGACCACAACCGTTCGATGTCGCAACTCGCCGAAAAGACAGGCAGCCATTCAACCAAGGTCAAGCAACTGGTCGTATGGGGCAACCATTCGGCAACCCAGTTTCCCGACATTAGCTATGCGACCATTGACGGCCAGGCGGCAAATGAGGCAATCGACAACGACTGGTATGTCGGGACTTTTATCCCCACCGTTCAGCAAAGAGGCGCGGCAATCATCAAGGCCCGCGGTGCTTCCAGTGCGGCTTCCGCGGCATCCGCCGCCCTCGACCACATGCGAGACTGGGTACTCGGATCAGACGGCGGCTGGGTTTCCATGGGCGTCTTCACCAAAGGCAACAGCTACGGTATCGACGAGGAGCTGATCTACTCCCTGCCCATCACCTGCGAAAACGGGGAATGGAAAGAAATTCCCGGCCTGACGATCAGTGACTTCCAGCGCAATATGATGACTGCGACAGAGCAGGAACTACAGGGCGAGAAGGAGGCGATCGCCGACCTCCTGTAGCTTGCGACCTGCTGGAATTTTTGCCTGCTTTGGTTTGTGATTGAAAACACAGCTTGCTGCAGTTGCTTGCCATAAACCAGTCGGGCGGCGCCTTGATTAAGTTAGGCTCACCGAGGCGTCGTCCGCGCATGGCCATACCTAGGCCGCGGCGGATTGGCCAACTCTTCGGCAATGCCAGCAAGCAGCGTCCAGGGGTCGGACTTTAGTTGCCCCTTGATCGCCAAGTCGGCCTCGGCGCAACGCTCCAGCAACGACCATAGAAAGGAAAGCGGATAACGCTTAGCCGCGGCGACTACCGCCTGCCGTCGCGACTCCCAGACCTGATGGATGTCCATCACCGGCCCGAGATTCCGGCGATGGGTCAGGGCGAAAGCGACCGCGCAGAGCTTGCGAATTTCTCGAGCCAGCACCCATAGCACAAGTGGTTCTGCGGTACCCTCGGCCTCCAGTCCTTGCAAGACGCGGCTAACGCGAGCGCGATCACCGCTCAGCGCGGCGTTGGTGAGATCGAATAGATCGTAGCGGGCGCTATCATGCACGGCGGCCAGCAGCGCCTCGGCATCCAGCGCGCCGGGCTCGCGCAGCAATTTGAGTTTGGCGATCTCCTGATCTGCCGCCAACAGGTTGCCCTCGACCCGCTCCGCGAGCAACGCGATGGCATCCGGCGCGGGCTGAAAACCAGCCTCCACTAAGCGCTGCCGCAACCACTGAAGTAACCCCCGGCCTTGCAACTGGCGCACCTGCATGATGATGCCCTTGCTACCGAGCACCTCCGCCCATTTGGACTTCAGCGTCTTTTGGTCAAGCTTCGGGGCGAGGATCAGCAGCAGTACGTCGTTGCTAATGCGCTGACAATACTGGCGGATGGCGTCTCCGCCCTCACGGCCGACGCTGTCGCCGCTGACGCGTAACTCGATCAGCCGCCGCTCGGCAAAGAGCGATAGCGAGTTGGCCTCGCCGGCCAGGCTGGACCAATCAAATTGGGCCGTCTGCTCGAGGCGAATCCGCTCGTTAAAGCCCCGCTCGCGGGCCGCTCGACGAATCCGCTCGGCCGCATCCCCGAGCTGCAACGGCTCCTCGCCATGAAGCAGATACACCGGAGCCAGACCACGCTCTAGAGACTCTTGCAGCTGTTGCGGTGTACAATACACGGGTTAGCCGGGGCTGCGATTCGCCAGCGCCGCACGCAAACGCAGCAGCACCTGATCGGCCGCGTCGCTGGCGAGATCCTGATAGATGATGTCCGACTCCAACGCCTTCCCGAGCACGGCCACATCCGGATTGTCGTCAAAGGTGCGATCCAACCCCAACGACTGCCGCGCCACCAGTTCATTGCCGGCGGCATCCTGCGCATCGAAGCTGACCCGATAGGTCAGCAGATAGGCCAGCGCCTTGCCGTCGACATCCAGCGCGACGACCCGCGAGGACCGGCTCTGAGACAGAATCCGCAGGATCAAGCCCGCGTCCGCGGGGACAGTCGTTAGGGTCACATCGCTACCGGCGAGACGCGACTCAATGGCCGCGCCAACGGCGCCGCCTGACTCGATATAGAGAGGGCTCAAGTCCGGTGGGATTTCAACCGCGCCACGCAGGTGAAAGCCGCAACCGGCCGACACCAGTACCGCCAGCAGCACCGCTGGCAGCAGACCAGAGACGCCGACGCCGCAAGCGGCGACCATGCCAGGCAGAGCGCGTGCGGGCATCATTTCGCGACCACATTGACGAGCTTGTTGGGCACGACGATGACCTTACGCAGGGTCACGCCGTTGATGAACCGCAGCACGTTGTCGTTGGCCAGCGCCGCGGCCTCAATCGCGGCCTTGTCGGCATCGGCAGGCACCTGCACCTTGGCCCGCACCTTACCGTTGACCTGGACCACATAGTCGATGCGGTCCTGCTGCAGCGCACGCTCGTCCACGCTCGGCCAGGGGGAGGTCAGGATCTCGTCGCCGAAGCCGAGTTCGCGCCACAGGTGATGCGTCACGTGTGGCGCAATCGGCGCCAGCAGCCGCAACACGATGCTTAGACCCTCACGCAGCACGGCACGGGCGCCGCTGGCTGAGGCATCCAGTTTGTTGAGCACATTGACCATGGTCATGCAGCCGGACACGACGGTATTGAATTGATCGCGCTGGTAGTCGAAAAGGGCCTTCTTTAGGGCCGCATGGATGTCGCGGCGGGCGGCGGTCAGGGTCTCGTCTAAGCGGGCCTCGGCATCGACATCGGCGAGCCCCTTTTTGTTGTCCGCGGCCAGTGCCCATAGGCGCTTGACGAATCGAAATGATCCCTCGACGCCCTCGTCGTTCCATTCCAACGACTGATCCGGTGGCGACGTGAACATGGTATAAAGGCGCAGGGTATCAGCACCGTAGCGCTGGGTCAGGGTCTCCGGGTCGATGCCGTTATTCTTAGACTTGGACATCTTCTCGATACCGCCAAAGCTCACCGGCCGACCGTCCGCCGCTAAGATCGCGCTCAGCAACTTGCCCTTGTCGTCGCGGCTCACCTCGACCTCGGCGGGATTGAACCACTCCTTACGTCCTTCCGCGTCCTCGCGATACCAGGTCTCGGCGACCACCATGCCCTGGGTCAGCAGGTTGGCAAAGGGTTCGTCGCAGTCGACCAATCCCTCGTCTCGCATCAGTTTATGGAAGAAGCGCGCGTAGAGCAGATGCAGCACCGCGTGCTCAATGCCGCCGACGTACTGATCCACCGGCAGCCAATACTTGGCGCGCTCATCAAGCATCGCATCGCCGCAGTCCGCTGAGCAGTAGCGGGCATAGTACCAACTCGACTCGAAGAAGGTATCGAAGGTGTCTGTCTCTCGAATCTCGCCGTTGCCGAGTTGCGAGAAGGCTTCCATTCTTTTCAGAGGCGAGCCGGAACCGTCCACCACCACATCTTCTGGCAGGCGCACGGGCAGGTCGGTTTCAGACCGCAGGCCGCCGTCGGCGGTGAGCACTATCGGGATCGGGCAGCCCCAATAGCGCTGACGCGAGACGCCCCAGTCACGCAGCCGGAAATTGACGCGCTTCTCGCCCTTGCCGCGCTCGGACAGCCAATCGGCGATGGCTTGAAAGGCATCGGCGCTGCTCAAGCCGGTGAAGGGACCAGAATTGACCAGCACGCCCTTATCCACATAGGCGCCTTCTTCGATACCGCGGGCGCCACCGTCCGCGGCGACGATGACCTGTCGTTTCGGTATGTCATAGCGCTCGGCGAATTCCCAATCGCGCTGGTCATGCGCTGGCACGGCCATGACTGCCCCGGTGCCATAGCCCATCAGCACGAAGTTGGCGGCGAAGATGGGCACCGGCTCGCCGGTTATGGGATGGATGGCGTTCATACCCAGCAGATGGCCCTTCTTCTCCATGGTCTCCATCTCGGCCTCGGAGGTGCCGCCCTGCCGGCATTCGTCGATGAACTCGGCCAGCGCCGCATCATGCGCGGCAGCGCGCCGTGCGAACGGATGCTCGGCCGCGACGGCCAGGTAGGTGACGCCCATCAGGGTGTCGGGCCGCGTGGTGTAGATGCCCAACAACGCGTCCTCGCCTTCGATGCCGAACTCCATGTAGACGCCCTCGGAGCGGCCGATCCAATTACGCTGCATGGTGCGCACCTGATCCGGCCAACCGTCTAGATCGTCGGTCGCATCAAGCAACTCTTGGGCATAGTCGGTGATGCGGATGAACCATTGCTCGATCTCGCGCTTTTCCACCGGCGCGCCGGAACGCCAGCCCTTGCCGTCGATGACCTGCTCGTTAGCGAGCACGGTCTGATCGATCGGGTCCCAATTCACGGTGGCGGTAGCGCGATAGGCGAGCCCCTTTTCCACCAGCCGCGTGAACAGCCACTGCTCCCAGCGATAGTAGTCCGGATCGCAGGTGGCCAGTTCCCGATCCCAATCGTAACCGAAGCCGAGCCGTTTCAGTTGTTCCTTCATGTACGCAACATTGGATTGGGTCCATTGCGACGGCGGGATGCCGTTCTTGATGGCGGCATTCTCGGCCGGCAAGCCGAAAGCGTCCCACCCCATCGGCTGCAGCACGTTCTTGCCCTGCATGCGCTGGTAACGGGCGATGACGTCGCCAATGGTGTAATTGCGCACGTGCCCCATGTGCAACCGGCCGGACGGATAGGGGAACATCGACAGGCAGTAGAATTTCTCCCGCGCCGGGTCTTCGACGGCCCTGAAGGTCTGGTTGTCTTCCCAATGTTGTTGGGCCGCGGCCTCAATGGCGCGCGGATCGTACTCGGTCTGCATCGGATCGGTCTCTGAAAGGCAAATTGGGGCGGGAAGGCTGCGTTAAGTGGGCGGGTAGAGGTCGCGGTCTTAAGGATACAGCACCAGCGCGCCCCGCGGCGACCGCCCCTGTCGAGCCGTGGGCGCCAGTAGCACATCGATATCAGAGATCGCGGGCAACGCGAAAGCCGATATCCTGCGTACCCTCACCGACATCCGACCAGAGACGCGCCGCCGAGCGTAGGTAGCCGGGCTCGTACCGCCAGCCGCCGCCGCGGATCACCCGGCGTTCGCACTGGCCGCCATCGCCGCTTGTCCATGCGAGCGCGTCGTCTCGTGCGGCATTGTAGTCCGGGTGCCAACAGTCCTCGACCCATTCCCAGACGTTTCCCAATACGTGGTAGAGGCCCCAGCGGTTCGCTGGCAGAGCGCGCATCGGCAGCGTCTGTCGGCGCGCGACACCGGTACGGGCGCCACAACGCTTATAGTCGTAGACGCCGTTGTAGTTGGCTTGATCTGTGTCAATGCAACTGCCCGTCGCGAACGGCGATTGCGAGCCGGCCCGAGCCAGGTATTCCCATTCGACCTCGCTGGGCAGCCGATACTGCTGGCCCGTCTGGACACTGAGCCATTGCACATAGGCTAGGGCGTCATACCAACTGACGTTGATCACCGGGCGATCGCCACGGCCCCAACCCTCGTCGTCGGGAAGGCCGCGACCGGTCAGTTCCGCGAAGCGATCGTACTCGTCAAAGGTCACCTCGCCACGGCCAACCGCGAACGACTCCACCCGAATGAAGCGTTCGGGACCCTCGGAGGGAAATCGCTCCGGCTCGGAAACCGGCGAACCCATGACGAAGAAGCCGGACTTCAGCGAGCGCATTTCAGGCCCGTGACCGCCCTCCAGCAACAGGTCACTAAAGCTGCCGGCCACTGCATCATCCCGTTCGCCGGCACCAAGCCGATGCGGGGCGAGCTGGAACTGATTCGCCACATGGACATAAACAGCCCGTAGGGACCAGTCGCTGTCGGCAAGCAAGGCCAGCAGCGCTACGACTCCGGTCAAGACAGGCGCCAGCTTCCAATACCAGGCAATCCCTGGATGCTCAATGGCCTGCAAGGGTTCGTCGGCAGGACCGGTCGTCGGCCGGCGCGGTCGCCGAGGCTTCGAACGTCGCGAATCTTCCGCGCTCGACGGCACGAACGCCCGATTTCGGGCGATGTGCCAGCCGGACAGCGAGCCGTTGCCGAAGAAGACCGTGCGCACATCGGAGGGAGTGACGGCCGGCCCCGAGTTGTTGGCACTGCCAGCCGAGGCTTCTACAGCAGGGTTGAGCAAAGGGTCGGCGGCATCGGTCGGCGAGCGATTGGCGAGATCCGCCAGCATCAAATCAAAGACCCGCCCAAGCCGCAGGTAGCGGTCGGTGCCGACGGGATCGCCCTGTTCCAACACGCGAACCAGTGAGGCCACCAGCGCAAAGCCAGCATCGGCATCCTCAGTGCCATCGCCAGCCGAGTCGATGCAGAGCTGCTGCGTTGCGCTGATCACCGCCCGACACGAAGATCCCAGGTCCGCCGCCGACAGACCTGAAGAGGACCCATAATCGCCAACCGCGGAAGCCACCGAGCCCCAATCTAGCACCAGCATCTGCCGCGGAGAATTGCTTAGATTCATCGACGCCGACAACGCGGCCAGCGACAGGGCATCGGCGCGATCGTTCAGGCTAGACGCATCAGTTGTCAACAGATGTGCACGCCCGACCGCGTCCACCATGCCGAGGCCAGCGACACAAAACAATAGCAGATCGTTGCGGTGATCCGTGGTGCAGCGTGTTTCGACAGCATCAATCAGCGCCCGGCGCCCCGGATTCAGCAGCAAATCGACACGATCGAAGCCGCCGATCCGCCGCTGCTCAAGCAATCGCGCCAACCGTTTCAACGCTTCGCTCGGAGCAAAACGCGAGAACTTGGGCGCGAATGCGTAGTGATCACTGCCGATTAACAGGGCATACTTTTTCAAGCGCTGGATACTCTGAGGCAGATGCGACGAACGGACTTCGGTTCTAATGATGCGATCACAGCTTTGAATCGAAGCCTCAATCGGTTAAGTTGATGGTTCTGTAGGCGCAGAAGACGCGGGCTGTTAGCTATTGTGGCGAGAAATCAGCAAAACGGCGAGCACTCGAGCCCCGTATCCCGTTGTTTTCCCGTACAGGCGTCGCCCTGCGCGAGACCCGCAATGGATTTCAGTTGCCCCATTGACCGCGGTTGCGCATTGCACAAATAGAACCAAATTCATACCAATCTAGAACGAACGAAGACCAACAGAAAATGGGCAAACGAACCCCAACTCTGGCGGCTGCTCGGTGGGCGGCGGTGGCCAGTATCTTACTCCTCGCCGGCTGTGCGCAGTTCTCCCTGCCGTCGCTCTCGATGGGCCAGAGGTCAGAGAACCAGCGAGAGCTACCAGCCGAAGAACAAACCAACACGACCGGCGACTCAGTCGCAGAGGCGGAACCGGCTCCGATACCGGAACCCCAAGAGGTTGCCAAGCCGGGCAAGTTGTACGAGTGGAGCGGCGACGGACGCAGCGTCAGCCGGGTCGTTATTAACACGAACGAGCAGAGGGCCCGATTTTACGACGGAGACGAACAGATCGGCTGGACCACCATCGCCTCCGGAGTTGCCAAGCATCCGACGCCGCGGGGCGAGTTCACAATCTTGGAAAAGGTCAAGGACAAACGCTCTAATCTGTACGGCAAGATCGTCAACAGCAAGGGTGGGGTAATCAATGCCAGTGCGACCGATAAAGACCGGGTACCTCCAGGCGCGCGCTTCGTCGGGGCCAGCATGCCAAACTTCATGCGCATGACCTACGACGGCATCGGCATGCACGCCGGGCCGATCCCGCGCCCTGGAAGCCCCGCGTCGCATGGCTGTATCCGGATGCCCAAACAGTTCGCGGCCACCGTATTCAATCACATCTCGCACGGCACCGCGGTCACTGTGATCGGTAACGGGCCCGACTATGGCAACTACGGCGAACGCATCGCACGGCAACAGGCCGAGGAACGCGCCCGACGCGCGGCGCAAGCCGCAGCGGCAGCCGCCGAAGGACCGACGCTCGACGCGCTTGACGCCGAGGTTGCGGTGATGAAAGAGGCGCAGCCCTATACGGACGCCACTATCGGCACCAGTCGCGGCACCACCGCAAGCCGCGCTGGCTCGACCAAATCCAACAACACCAGCACCATCGGAACCGCCACCGCTGGGACGAGCGACCCGCCAGCCAGCGACGGCCCCGCTGAGACCTCCCCTAGCGATGCCGACTCAAACGCGACAGCTATCCGCACATCGACCATCGGCACCCGTCCGTCGCCATCCGCACCAGCATCGGAGACGGCGCCCAGGGTCACGACCGTGGGCAGCGGCAGATCAACCGACATCAGACAACAAACCACATCGACATCCACACCATCTTCCCAGCCTGCGACGCAATCGGCGACACAGCCGTCAGCAATGCCTACAGCAAAACCGGCTACCAACCCGGCGCCGGCTATGGAACGGCCAACCATTGATGCCCAGGCACCGACCGCAACACCGCCGCCGCCATCCGCGACGCGCCAGCCAGAACCAGCGCAGACAACACCGCCAGCGCCAACCTAAGGGCGCGCCGATTACGGCACCATTAAAGACCAAAAGGGCAAGATCTGGCGCTTGCAACGGTCACTCAATCAGCCGCAACGATTCCGGCCTCGCCTCCTGATCACCTGTTGGACATAAGTCAGACGATGCCAGCACGGCCCGATCAACCCAGCACGTGTTCGTAGGCATGGCGCAGCAAAGACAGCTCCACCGAGGGTAAAGCGCGCGCCTGGGTGAGGTCGATGAACGCCGCACCTGCGGCATCAGCGGCCTCAAACGGCGGGTCGATGCTGGTGAAATGGGCCAGGTAGACGTCACTTGGGGCACCTGCGACGAACACCTGGCAGCGGAAGCCGATGTCGGATTCAAGGCTTCCTCTTGGCAGGTCTAGTTGATGCTCGACATTGCGCAACAGCATGCCCGGATGGGTCGCTAGCTTAGGCGCTCGCGAGGCGGCGCATGCACCGCGCTGATCATCGAGCGACGCTTCTCGCGGCAATGCCTCAGGACCGCAAATGCCGCCGTGACCGAGTCGCAAAAAGCGCATTCGGGCGCTGGTGGATTGCTTGTGGTAGAGGATCAGATAGGTGCTGTTCATTGCCTCGGTTCCCGTGGCTCTTTTTGGCCGCCGATTTTCTTGCGACCGTTGTTCTGGTTGAGGCACGGGCGCGCAAGCGCGAGTCTAGGTTACACCGCCCATTGACGTCGGTGCGGCGCGCTTGAAGCTCCGGCATCGGTGGGGATATACGATGCCCCTAGCGCGGCCAAGCTAGAAGTTGGCAGGCATTCGCGGACCCGATTCGCGCAACCGACTCTCAACCAGCGGCCGGTTCAACATCGTCGATCATCGGCATCAGTCGCGCCTCACAGCGGATATCGCCGTCGCGCCCCCAAGCCTCGACCGCTTCGACGAACATCCGCGGCTTTGCGGGGTGCGGCTTAGCAATGTCGTATTCGGCAAAAAAGCTGCCGTCCCCATGGATCAGCAGCATGCCGATGCGATAGCCGTGCCGGTCTTGCCACTCAGCCACCAGGGTTGTCGAGCCCGAGACCTTATCTCGCTCCAGTCGGTGCACGGCGGCGGCGGGATCGGGCGTCGGCACGGCGGCGGCATTGAAGCCGAGCTTAGCAGCCTCGTCGCGCAGGGCACGACATAGCGCCGCCGCAAGCGCCTGACAGTCATTAATGCGTTGTTTGAGTGCGTCCATAACCAGCTCCTAAGCATGCCTTATGCCAAGTTGACCACCAAACCGAATCAAGTGCTTATGGTGGCCAGGCTCACGCCATGGAGGGCCCATCACCCGAGCCTGTGACAAAGACGACAATCGCCGAGAGACAGGATCTGGAAACCGCCCTGCTTGGTTCAGGCGCTCTGCTTAGGAATGCGGATCTTCTGCCCGACAAAGATCTGATCTGGGTCCTTAATCACCTCTCGGTTGGCCTCGAAGATCTTCGGATAGCCGTCGGCGTCGCCGTAGAATTGCTTGGCGATCTTCGACAGCGTATCGCCGGCCGCAATTTCATAATAGTCGACCTCGGTGGCCAAGGGCGGCGATGACAGACCGTTGATCTTGACCTCGCCGACACCGGCAATATTGCCAGCCATCAGCACGGCCTTTTCGACCGCCTCCGGATCATCTGCGGTGCCGGACAACTCAACGACACCGTCGCTATACTTCACGCCAAGATCATTGATGCCAGGGTTGTCGCCTTCCAGAAACTCCCGCACCTTCTCGTCCGCTTCGGATTCCTTGCCGATGATCTTACGACCGATGTCTTTTGCAAAGCCGAATAGCCCCATTCTGTTACCTGCAATATATATTTGATAGAGGGATCGATTAGCCCGAGAAACGTGTAGTGTATCTTGCTTAACGCTAACACAAAGTGGCTGACTGTTGAACCTAAAAACCCCAAACCATCCCGTTGCGATCCTTGCCAAGCGCGCGACAGGCCGCGCTGAAAACGGCTCCGCCGACGGTATGCTGTCTAACTTGGTAACCCGATGCCTCGACTGTCCATCATCATCCCTACTCGCCACTTCGACGAACCGCTGTCGCGGCGCATTCAGACTTCGCTGCTGCCACTTCCGGCCGTCGAGGTCCTGGTGGTCGAGCCGCATGACCAAGCGCCTACCAAGCCAGCTGCCGACGAGGTTGCCGCTCCGCCCTCGCCAGCGCAGATTCCTCCGCTCATTCATCACCAAGTGGATCAACAGATTCGTCGATTGACCGGACCCCGTGGCCGCGGCACGCAATGCAACGCCGGGGCCCGAGCCGCCAGCGGAGAATGGCTGCTATTCCTGCATGACGATACCGACCTACCTGCCGATGCCCTGGTCCGCATCGAACAGGCATTCAGCAACCCCGGCACCGGCGCGGCCTGCTTTCGGCTGCGCTTCGACCACGACCATTGGCTGCTCGGGCTCTACGCGGCCTTCTCCCGCTTCGACTCGGTGTTCACCACCTTTGGTGACCAGGGCTTGGTGATCCGTCGCGACCTATTCGACGCGATTGATGGTTTTCCGGACTGGCCGCTGTTCGAAGACGTGGAGATCGCGCGGCGGATTCGGCACCGATCTCGCATCGCCAAACTGGCCGCCTCGGTCACCACCTCCGCGGTGCGCTTCGAGCGCAACGGCATGCTCCGTCAACAATGGCTGAACGCAATCCTGTTGCTGCGCTTTCTGCTTGGCGCGAAGCCTCAAGACCTGGTGGCGCGCTATGAACGCCCGGGGCGATGAGCTATGGGTTCAACCGCCGGGTGCCCGGCGGCACCCTTACAGACATGCAGCCCAACCCCCGCGAGGCCGTATCCGTTGAGATGCACGCTGGGTCGAGCCCTATGGCCCAAGCCCGTTTGCCCCTACTTACTGCCATACAGAGGCCGGGCCTCATAACCCCCTCAGGCGATCCGAGGGCAACCGGGTTCGCTAGACTGCCAAGAGCAACACCAATGAATGCCTATACCCTCGTCGGCCTCACGGCTCTGACCCTGCTGTTCGCACTGGAGGGCGCTCTGCCCTACTATCGCCGTGACGGCAGCCGCTACGCTCACGCGCTGCGCAACCTCTCTTTGGCACTCGCTGCCGGTGCCCTCGGCGCGTTGATGGCGCCATTGCTCCTGTGGTCGACGAGTCTCGCCGCTGAGCATGGCATCGGGCTCTGCAACATGGGCGAACTCCATCCTGCGATCTGCGCTGTCGTTGCCTTCGTGCTGTTCGATCTATGGATGTATGCCTGGCATCGCGCCAATCATGAGATTCCGTTTCTCTGGCGATTCCATCGCGTGCATCATACAGACTCGGCGATGGACAGCACCACGGCCCTGCGCTTTCACCCCGGAGAGATCCTGTTCTCGACGCTGGTCAATTGTCTGGTGCTCGCCGTGCTCGGCATGAACCTGGCCATGCTGGCGCTATACAAGACGGTGATGATCCTGGTGATCCTGTTCCATCACAGCAACCTACGGGTGCCGGATAGGCTCGACCAACGACTGCGCCAGATTATCGTGCCGCCATCGATGCATCGCGTTCACCATTCGCATCAGCGCGCCGAGACCAACTCCAACTACGGCACCGTCTTTTCGTTCTGGGACCGGCTGTTCGGCAGCTATCGCACCCGTGCCCGCTACGACGACATCCGCTTCGGCATCGGCGCCTATGATGGTCCCGACTGGCAGCGGCCGCTACGACTGCTTGCGCTACCATGGCGGCCACTCACCCAATTGCCCTCCGGAAACCATCCCTGATGACTGAGCTGTTGTTCGTCTACAATGCCGACAGCGGCCTATTCAACAGCATGGCCGACGCGGCGCATAAGATGCTTTCGCCCGAGACCTACGCCTGCAACCTGTGCAAGGTGACCTACGGCTGGTTTGCCGAGCGGAAGCAGTGGCGCAGCTTCGTCGAATCGCTTGATGTGGAATGCCGTTTTCTTCATCGCGACGAGCTGTACCGGCAGTATCCGCGGCTACGAACAACGGCACTGCCGGCGGTCTTCCGCGTCACCGACGGTCGACCGCACATCTTAATCGACGCCCAAAGCCTAGATGCCTGTGCCGACCTCGACAGCCTGATGCGCTTGATCTCAGAAGGCTGCGAAGACGAACATCAAGCCCCGCCCGGCGGTTGCGGTTAACCAGAGCCGTGCCCGAAGCAAGCGGACAACCAGGACGATGACCAACACGCAACTCAACGCCGAACGCCAGCGTCTGGAAGAGCAACGTCTCGGACGCGCCAACTGGCGCCTATGGGGGCCCTATCTAGCAGAGCGCGCCTGGGGGACCGTGCGGGAGGATTACAGCGCGGACGGCGAGGCCTGGGACTATTTTCCACATGAGCATGCGCGCTCGCGCGCCTATCGCTGGAACGAAGACGGACTGGGCGGCATCTGTGACGCTGAACAGCGTCTGTGCCTGTCGCTCGCTCTCTGGAACGGCCGCGACCCCTTTCTGAAAGAGCGTGCCTTCGGCCTGACCGGCAAACAGGGCAACCGCGGCGAGGACGTGAAGGATGCCTATTTCTACCGCGACGCGACACCGAGTCACAGCTGGCTGCGCTTTTTCTACAAGTATCCACAGCAGAGTTTTCCTTATCAGCAACTGCTGGCCGAGAACGCCCGTCGGGGCCGCGACGACCCGCCCTATCAGCTCGTCGACACCGGTGTCTTCGACGACCAGCGCTTTTGGGATATTGAGATCCTATACGCCAAGGCCGAGCCAGAACTGATCTATTGCCGCATCTACGCCAAGAATCGCGGCCCGGCCAGGGCAAGGATTCACCTATTACCGACGCTTTGGTTCCGCAACACCTGGTCTTGGGGCGGAGAGACTCAGCGCCCCCAAATCGCCGCCGCCGACGCCCCGGCAGGCGCCGGCTGGGCGGTGCAGGCGGAGCACCCGCTGCTCGGTCGCTATCAGTGTTACGGCGCTGGCCGCGGCGAACTGCTATTCACCGAGAACGAATCGAACGCCGCGCTGTTGTGGGGCGGCGAGAACGCATCCCCCTACGTCAAGGACGCCTTCCATCGTTACCTAGTGGAAGGAGAGGCCGCTGTTGTCAACCCCGCCCTAAACGGCACCAAGTGCGCGGCCTGGAACCGCTTCGACATCGGTCCGGGCGAACACGCCCAGGTCGATCTGGTGCTGAGCGCTAAGCCGCTTGAGCGGCCCTTCGCGCAGGTCGAGAAGACCTTCTCATCGCGTCAGTCTGAGGCCACGGTGTTCTACGATCATCTGCTGCCCGATGCATCCGCCAACGACGCACGCATCCTGCGCCAAGCCCTGTCCGGCATGATCTGGGGCAAGCAGTTCTATCACTACGACGTGGCGCGCTGGCTGGACGGCGATCAAATCCCGCCACCGGCGGAGCGCCGCCAGGGCCGCAACCAGCACTGGCGACATCTAAAGGCAAGCGATGTCATCTCCATGCCCGACACCTGGGAGTACCCCTGGTTCGCGGCCTGGGACCTGGCCTATCACTGTTCGGCGCTGGCCCTGGTGGATCTGGACTTCGCCAAGCAGCAAGTCGAGTTGATGCTGTCTGATCGTTACATGCACCCCAATGGTCAGATCCCCGCCTATGAGTGGAACTTCGGCGACGTCAACCCGCCGGTGCATGCGATGGCGGCCATCAAGGTCTTTCGCGCCGAGCGCGTGCAGCGCGGCGAGGGCGATCATAACTTCTTACAGCGCGTATTCCACAAGCTGCTGCTGAACTTCTCTTGGTGGATCAACCGCAAAGACGCCGACGGCCACAACCTCTTTGAGGGCGGCTTCCTCGGACTCGACAACATCAGCGTCTACGACCGTTCCAAGCCGCTGCCGCCTGGCTACAGTCCGCGGCAAGCCGATGCCACCGGCTGGATGGCGCACTTCTCGCTAAAGATGACATTAATCGCGCTTGAGCTGTGTATCAAAGACCCTGACTACGAAGCGATCGCGATCCACTGCTACAAGCAGTTCCTATCCATTGCTGAGGCCATCGCGGGCAGCGACGAGACAGGCGCACCGTCTCTGTGGGACCCAGACATCGGCTTTTTCACCGACCTAATACAAACACCAGACCAGAAGCCACAACGCATTGAGGTCTATTCTTGGGTTGGGCTGATCCCGTTGTTTGCGGTAGAGATCGTCAACAAACGCATGCTCGATCATGCGCCGCGTTTCGCGGCATTATTGAACGAATATAAAGGTGGGCTCTTCCGTGGCAGCGCCGTCTGTGCCTGCCCGGACCGGGAGAACGAACGCGGCGAGCGTCTCCTGGCACTGGTGGATCACAAGATGCTGCCGCGTATTCTGGCGCGGTTGCTCGACGAACAGCAGTTTCTGTCGCCCTATGGTGTCCGCAGCCTGAGCCGCATCCATGCCCAACAAGGCGACCTCGGCTGGATCGACGGCATCGGCGAGGCACTGATCGAGTATGTGCCCGGCGAGTCCCGATCGCCGATGTTCGGCGGCAATTCCAACTGGCGCGGGCCGGTCTGGCTACCCACCAACTATTCGCTCGTTTCATCATTGGAGCGTTACTACCGCTTCCTCGGCGACGGCTTCACCGTGCCGGTGCCCTGTCTCAATGGCGAGGCGCGCAATCTGAAGGAGATCGCGAGTCTCATCGCTGAGCGACTGGCCAACCTGTATCGTTTCGCGGACAACCACCAGGTGCCGGCCCTCGACGGCCGCTACCCCGCTGCCGCCGACGGCCACTGGAAGGACCTGTTCTGGTTCTACGAGTATTTCCACGCCGAGAGCGGCCAGGGGCTCGGCGCCTGCCACCAGACCGGCTGGACCGGACTGCTCGCAAATTTGGTCATGCGCCGCTACCAAAAAGACATCCGTCCCTGGAGCGGCCTCGACGCTGGCGACCGGCCCGCCCTGATCGACGAGATCGCTTGAGCCGACCCTAAACCGGCAATTGCCGTGCCGCCGGGCTTGCGCTGGCGCGAGCAATCTACAGAACCTTTTGGATGAATATCCGCAAAGCGCGCACCGACCAACGCGGCAGAGACCTCTCGATTGCGACAAGCACAGCCTAAACCTGACTGCGGGCTGAACAACCCCAGCGAATCCGCCTAACGAGACGGAGCGCGCGCCGCGGCCAGGGTCTTGCGCAGATCCCTCTCCATCTGCGTCAACTCAGCGGTAGCAGCGGCGCGTGCCTGTTTGCCCTCGTCCGCGATGGCGAGGCTGTCTTCGATGGTCTCGATCAGGGCTTGGTTGGCTAGCTTAACGGTCTCGATGTCAAACACGCCGCGTTCAATCTGCTTGCGCGCCTCCAGGTTGGCGCTCTTGAGGTTCTCGGCATTGGCGCGCAGCAGGTCGTTGGTGAGGTCAGTGGCGGACTTAACGGTCTCGGCGGCGCGACCAGAGCGGTAGATGGTGATAGCCTGCGCCAATTGCTGGCGCCACAAGGGCACGGTGTTGACCAGCGTGGAGTTGATCTTGTTGATCAGGCCCTTGTCGTTTTCCTGCACCAGCCGGATGCTCGGTAGGGCCTGCATCGCGACCTGTCGGGTCAGACGCAAATCGTACACGCGTCGTTCCAGATCGTCGCGGGCGCCACGCAGGTCACGCAGGTTTTGCGCCTGCACCATATCCTGCTGCTGCTCTACCTTCGCCGCCAGGGCCGGAATGGTCTCATTATCGATCTCCGCGAGCTTGGCGTCGCCAGCGGCGATGTAATGTTCCAGCTCACGAAAATAGGCCAGGTTGGCATCATAGAGCCGATCCAGCGAGGTCACATCGGTCAGCAGCCGGGTCTTGTGCCGCTCAAGGTCCAGCGTGATGCGGTCGATGTGATCGCGCACCTCCTCGTATTCTTGCAGGAAACGCACGATGGGTTTGCCTGCGCCGAAGAGTCTAGACAAGAGGCCGGGCTTCGCGTTGGGATCCAGCGCCTCGACGTCGAAACCGCGCAGCGTGCCCACCATCTCGCTCAGGGACTGACCGGCAGGGCCTGAGTCCTTGCTGCGCACGCCGTCCAGCATCTGATCCGACACCGCTGTGAGTTGTTGCTGGGCGCCAGCGCCGAAATGCATGATGGAGCTACTGTCGGTCAGATCCAGCTGGGCTAATAGGGCCTTGATCTCTAGTTGCTCGGCGGGCGGAGCATCGGCGAGGGCCAGGACCTCGTCGCCCCGTTCCTGGCCGGCTTGGGGCGCGGGCTTACTGATCGGCAGCGAGGGAACAGTTGGATCGGTCGCTTGATTGGTCATCGTCGGCTCCTCTAAGCCAAGGTGGCAACGGGGCGTGGGGGTTGCGCGATGGTGCACCTCCGCGTGAGTGCGCAATTCTCCCATGCTTTTTGGCATTTGACGGCGAATTTGACCCATCGCAGCCAACGCAGATGAGGCATCTTATGATCTCAAGCGCGACTCCAACGAATCTTCACCAAGAGCCGAGGCAGTCGCCTAGAATGCAGCAGCAGACTCAAGATGGCGAAGCGAATGAACGGCTCCGCACGACAGACATCATGACCAGGAGAACCCAGGAGAGTCCAAGCACGACAATCGCCAAACAACAGACGCTCGCCCTCGCCATACTCGCCAGCACCGGCTGTGGCGGTGGTCTGATTGCCCCGGAGGGCGCGCAATCCGAAGCCTTCCTGAACCAGGTGCGAACCCGTTGCGGGCGCTATAACATTGGCACTCAACCCATCAATTATTTGCACGGATAGACGACCCGCGGGTACGCGGCATTGTCGCGGTTGGGGTGTTGATGATGCTCGCCCAACTGTTTCACGAACGCGCCAGATCGGTGCACTTAGCAGCACTCGCGCTACAGCGCCGCGCCCTCACGCATCATGTCGGCCAAGTCATCGTAAACGGAGGCCCAGGCGGCGCGGGTGGCCGGCGTGAAGTCGTCGCCAAGCCCTTGCTCCAAGGTCCAGAACAAGGCCTCCTCCAGCTTCGGGTAATCTTCGTCTAGCACGCCATAGCCGGAATGGCGTGCACCCATCATTTTGATCACTCGATCCAGAGGCTCCAAGTCATCAAGGGCGTCGACCGCCTTGCCGATCATGCGCATCAGCTTTTCGCCCTGCTCGTCGATCTCGCCCCTAAACAGCGGACGGACCTCAGGATAGACCTCGAACAGACGGCCGTAGAACAGGTCGGCGGCCTGGTCTGAAATCTTGGCCATACTGGCCCAAGAGGCCCTGACTAGATTGATTTCTTCACGAGTCATCGCTTCTCTCCAGGAATATTGCGCGGTAGCTGCGCGATCGCGTGGCGCCCCGATTGCACGTCGATTTAGTCCTTTACCCAGCAAGCCTTGAACAAAGCGTCAAAAAATTCTCATTGTCATTATCCTGTCGTTGTTGTCGAAGGGCTGCTCGAATAGGACAACGACAAAGATTCTGGCTCCGCCGGGTTAGGTCCAGACCAAAAACACAGACTGGCGACATGGCATTCGCGACTCTCGGTTCATGTTATGGCAGCATCAAGACCGCATCAACCATCGACGACCCTCTGGATGAATCCCCAACATGGGACTCCTGAGCAGCACGGCAGTCCTGGCGAGGCCAGAAGGCTGGCACAAGCACAAATCCAAGGTGTGCCCCAGTCTCTTAAAGCGGCATAATCCCGGATCAGCATCCTAAAGATCATAACGTCCCGCATAGCCCCCGGAGGAAAGATCGCCATGTCAGATTCCAAACCGACGCTCTGGAGGACCTTTTTTTGGATCGCGCTGTTTGCGTTGATCTTCGTCTACGTGATTGAGAATGTCTACATCGACAGGTTGAAAGACGAACTGCGAATGACCGAGGCACAGTTGCAGGAGACGGCCAAGAAGCTCGCGACCACCGATGCCGAGCTTGGCGGGACGGAGCAAGAGGCAAACGCCGCACACGAACAGGTGGAGGCATTGATAGCCGAACAAGCGGCCAAGACCAAGTCGATGGCCAGCGAGTACGAGGCCAAGATCGCGACCTTAACGCAGCAGCACGCGCAGGCCATTGAGGTAGCCAAGACCGAGCACGAGCAGGCCATAGCCAAGACCAAAGCCGATCACGAACAGGCCCTCTCCACGGTAGAGGCCGACCTGGCCGCGGCTGAAGGGGCAAAGGCGGCGCTCAAGCAAGACTTGGATGCGGTTTCAGCGGCCAAGGAGGAGGTCGAGGCCAGACTCTCCAAGACAACGAAGTCCGAGTCCTCGCTGCAAGAGCGCCTGGTCACGCTGACTGAGACTCAGCATGAGCTCGAAGCGAAGCTCAAGGCGGACAACGAAACCATCGCCGGGCTCAATTTCGAACTCAACTCGGCAGCCCAACTAGAGGCCGCACTGCGCGACAAGCTCAGCCGCGGCGGCAAGCGTCAAGAACGGCTGCAAGAATTGGTTGACAAGGAAGAGGCCGCGATCAAGGAACTGGCGAACAAGTTAGTGGCAACGACACAACAGCGCGAGTCACTGCGGGCAGCCGTCGACGCTGCCGAACAGACTGAATCGACGCAAGACGCAGCCGACTGGCCGGCCAAGTTGGCCGAGAGTGACGCCATCATTGAGCAACTGCGCAGCGAGTTGGCTGCCGCCTCTGATGAGCGTGAGGCGACCACGGCGAAGCTGGAGGCCGTCAAAGGGGACGCCGTCAGTGCCGCGGACGCCCTACAGCAGGATTACGAACAGGCGCTGGCGCAAACCGAAGCGCTGAACGCCGAAGTCGAGCAACTGCGCGCCGAACTGCAGAGCAGCGCGACGGAATTAGAGGCGGCCAAGCAGGCCGCCGCCGATGCCGCGGTCGCGGCTGCCGAGGGCGGTAAGCAGGCCGAGGCCGTAGCCGCGCTTCAGGCCGAATTAGAGCGCCTGCGCGCGCAACAGGTCGAACAAGTCGAGAAGCTCGACGCCACGCGCACCAATGCCGCCGACGCAGCAAAGGCGCTAACAGAAGAACGGGCCGCATTGCAAGCGGAGTTGGCGAAGACTAAGGACGACCATGCGGACGCGCTACAGGCCGCTGAAGCACGGGTCGTCGCCGCGGAGACCAAACTGGAGCAAGAACGCGCGGATTTGCAGGCACAGATCGAGCAAGCCCGAGCGACCGGAGAAAGGACCAAGTCCGACGCGAGCGCCCAGACTGGGCAGCTCGCCGCCGAACTGGCCGCGGAGCGCGAGGCGATCGCCTCGCTCAAGAACGAGTATGCGACCGAACTCGAAGACCTAAGAGAACGGCTGGCGCAAGCCGATACGGCGCTTGAGACGGCACGCGCCGAGATGCAGGCGCAAAGTGCAAGATACGAAGAAGCGCTCGCCGAGGCAAAGGCCACGGGCAAGGCGTCGCTGAACAAGGTGCGTTCGCTCTATGACAACGTCGCCGAACTCGGCGGCCAGCTCACCGATAACGGCATCCGACTCAGCCTCGCGGGTGACGAGTTACTCTTCCCGAGCGGCACGGCAACACTGCCGGACGGTGAGCTGCCAACCTTGGATCAGATCGCGGCTCTGCTCGCGAAACGACCGGAGCTCAGCGCGAACGTCGAGGGGCACACAGATAGTCTCGGCAGCGCCAGCATTAACCAGCGACTCTCCCAGCAACGCGCCGAGGCGGTGATGCAGGCGTTAGTCGAGCGCGGCGTCGACGCCGGACGCCTCAGCGCCAAGGGATACGGCGCCGAGCGCCCGATGGCCAGCAACAACACCGATGCCGGCAGACGCGAGAACCGTCGTGTCGAGATCTACCTGGTCGAGTAGCGGCAGCCCGTCCCAGCGGCGGACGGCCCCAATCGATCCGCTGCTGAGGGTTCGCCGCTGGCTCGAGGACGTGGTGATCGGGCTCGGCCTATGCCCGTTTGCGGCCGCGCCTTTGCAGCACGACAGGGTGCGCCTCGTCATCAGCGAGGCCACGGACGAGATCGGGCTGCTATCGCAACTCCATGACGAGTTGCTACGACTTGATGACACCGATGCCGCGGCGCTGGAGACCACGCTGCTGATCCTGCCGAAATTGTTCGCCGAATTCGACGCATTCAACCAATTCCTGAACCCGGCGGAGGCCCTGCTGGAAGGATTCGGCTGGGCCGGCGGCTATCAGCTAGCGAGCTTCCATCCCAACTATCGCTTCGCCGATGTCGCCGACGACGACCTCGGCAATCTGACCAATCGGGCACCCTATCCTATTCTGCACTTGATCCGCGAGGACAGCATCGCGCGGGCACTCGAACAGTATCCGGACCCGGATGGCATCCCAGAGCGCAACATCGCTCGCATCAAGGCACTGGAGGCTGCCGAGTTGGCGCGGCTGTTTCCGTATCTCTTCGTAGACAAGCCAGGCAACACCTAGCGAGGCGATGCCACAGATCGACGAGAGCACGGCGCGCGATTGCTTGAACCTATCTGCAAGCATTTGGCCGTCCTAGGCAATCTAGTGAGGCGCTCAGCGCCGCCATAACTGATCGTCCACGTATTCCTTGACGTGGCGATGGCCGGGCGTGTCGATATTGGTGAATTCCAAGCTGGTTCGAAAACTCTGCCCCCTGGGCTCGGCGCGTAGCACCCGCGCATAGACCTCGCCCGACGCCTTTGAGTTCAGCGCCGATGTATTTAGTTCCGGGCGCAGATTCACCACAACCTCGCTGTAAGGCGGCAACCCCAGCGGCAGATCAGCACGCATGCCTTCATAGCCCATGTCGTTGACCTGGCCTACAAAATGGTCCGAGTGCACCTGCTTCGCGGCGACCTGACGGAAGATCGCCTCCAAAGAAACGGAAATGCGCGGGGACTTACGGATATCGACACGCGGTATCACGAGCCGGCGCGGGGCATTGATCGAAAGCAATTCATAGAGCGAGATGGGCTCCTCAATGCCTTTAACGCGCACTTGGTTGACGTTACCGGTCTCGATCAGGTGTCTCGCCGCTCGATAGCTGGCCTCGCTCAGCAGCACCTGGCCCCGCAAGCTGAAGGATTCGATACGCGAGACCAAGTTGACCGGATCGCCGACGACCGTATACTCGCTGTGCAGTCCGGAGCCAAAGCTGCCGGCCATGACTTGGCCGGTATTGATGGCGATGCCGGCGTACAACCTAGGCTCGCCGCGCTGTCCGTTGTGGCGATTCAATTCCACCATGGCTTGCTGCATCTCCACTGAACAGGCCAGTGCCCGCTGCAGATCGTCGGGGCGTCGCTTCGGCACGCCGAACAAGGCCATGATGGAATCGCCGATGAACTTGTCGACGATGCCGTCATGGCGTTTGATCACTTTGCACATCACCGAAAAGTAGCGGTTCAGCAGATCGATCAATGTCGATTGGGGCAAGGCTCGGGTCAGCGCCGTAAAGCCGCGGATGTCGGCCAGCAAGACGGTCACGTCAGCAGCGACGATGGGCTGCGACTCCATCAGGAAGGCATCAAGCAACGGATCAAGGTGCTGCCGCAACAGCTCGCCGCGACCGCCAGTTGTGGCGCCCGACTGTTTATCGCTACGCAGGTCGCTGACCCCGCCGAGCGCAACACAGTCGTCTTGATTGGTCGTCTCGCTACCATAGAGCTGGTCGACGATCTCGGCGATTGCGGAGATCAGAAACTGTCGCTCGTTGTGTTGCATCGGTATGGAGCGTGCGTCGCCATGTCTACTTTTCGGTCTAGAACAAGCATGGCACAGTACAACCGCGGGCACCGCACCCATATGACGGACGATCGCCGATAGCGCACAGCCGGTCATGTATCACCCGATCGACTGTATTTTTCTTAGGTTTCTTTAGATGAGCGGCGGCGCGAAGGGATGAGCGGCGGCGCGAAGGCCGAACGCCCATCGAAAGTACCCGAACCAAACGAATTCGCCATGTTCAACACCGACCAGCAGACCGTTATCCGCGTCTCAATGACCGACTCGACCAACCCACTGGCCAGCTTTTCCCAGCACAGTGTATCGCTCGACGGTGGCGACTGGCCGTCGGTGGAGCACTATTTCCAAGGTATGAAGTTCTTGGCGCCGGAGTTGCGCGCGTTGCTGCTCGGTGCCGCGCACCCGGCCACCGCTCGTCAGTTGGCCAAGCAACATCGCCGCCGCATGCGCGCGGACTGGAAGCAGATCGAAGAGACCGTGATGACCCGTGGAGTTTACGTCAAGTGTCGTACCCACGAGGAGGCCGCCACGGCGCTGCTCGCCACGGGCAACGACCGCATCCTGGAGACCAGCCAATATGACTATCGCTGGGGATGTGGGCGCGACGGCCGCGGCAAAAACGCCTACGGCAGGATCCTAATGGCCGTGCGCGACAAACTACGAGGCCTGCCAGAAGAGGGCTGAACCGCGGTTATCGCGGTCGCATAATGCTATAAACTAGTCGCCTTCCGCACAAACCTATGTCCACTTAACCGAGTTGCATCATGTCTATCGAGCGCATCGTTTTCGCCGTCGCCGGCGGCTTCGTCCTCATCTCCGCCATTCTCGCCGCCACCGTCAGCCCGATGTGGCTCTGGTTCACCGGCTTCGTCGGCCTCAACTTGCTGCAATCCGCCTTCACCGGCTTCTGCCCCTTAGCGACAATCCTAAAGAAATTCGGCAAGCAGACCGGCTCAGCATTTTGAAAGCGGCGCCTTAAGACAGACCGACGCGTCAAAGGCCGCGGGACGCTACAGGCCCGAGCCGTCGAGCTCAACGAAAAAGGCCCCTTTCTGAGGCCTTTTTTGTTGTCATTGCAGATAGCGCCCTGCCGACCCCAGCCCCGCGGTCAACAAACCCAACAACAGATTGATCAGGATAAGGCGCCGTATGAGCGTCAGCCGGGTTTCCGCTCCCGTCCAATCCTCGACTGCAACCAATTGACGCATGGCGCGGTAAGGCAGGAAATAGAGATAAGCAAACAGCCCCGACATGATCAGCGCAAGCAGCATCATAGCGTGCACGTGCCAGCCCATCTTGGCGCCATAAATGCCGACAAAAATCCACAAGCCGCTTGCCCAGAGCACCACTACGGCGATCCAGACCCAGACGAAAAATCGGTTGAACACGGCTAACAGCAAGGGCAGACGCTGCGGCGGGTCGAGTTTGCGCTGAGCCGACAAACGCAGCGCGAAATGCGCAAAGAACATACCTCCGACCCAGATCACGGTCGCGAGTTGGTGGAGTGCAATGGCCAGCGCAAGTTGCATCGTCATGGAAAAAGCTGCTCCGTTTTGGTTTCAAGTTGAGGTCAGCATGGCATCAGGAAGCAACGCAACCAGCTCGTTGAGATGGCAGCAGAGGTCGATCCCTCGCAGCCTCGTGGAGTGCCCCGCAAGTTCTAAACTGCTTGAGCCTGCTCAATGCTCGCGGATGAGTCAAGCGTCAGGGCGAAGATCGGCTTGTTGTCGCATTGCTAGAGTTCTAGCGCCCAGGGCCAAGGGCTTCAGCTGCTTCGCGGTCGATCAGCAAGATGCCGCGTCCCCCGCCGACGACTTTAGCAACGGGCAGATCCTCGCCATTTTGCCACCGACGCAGCGCGTCTTGCTTGCCGGCGCCGGTAACCAACAACAGGATCAGGCCGGATCGACACAGCGCCGTTGACGTTAACGAGACACGATCGGGCGGCGGCTTGGGAGCATCATGAACCGGTATGACCAAGGGCTCAAGCGGGATGCTGCGTCCTGGAAACAGGCTCGCGGTATGCCCGTCCTCGCCCATGCCAAGCAGCACTAGATCAAAGGGCAAGGCATCGGCGACCACCGGGCCATAGGCCGCCGCGGCAGGCTCCGCACCCAACTCCGCCGGAATAGCATGCACCTGCGCGCGGGGGACCGGCACATGATGCAACCATGCCTCGTCGGCGGCCAAGCTGTTCCGCTCAGGGTCTCCGACCGCCAAGCAACGCTCGTCGCCATGGTAGATATGCCAGGCCGCCCAATCAGCATCGCGCTCGCGGAGCAGCCGATATGCGGCGCTGGGCGTGGTACCACCTGCAAGCACAAGGCGGAACTGGCCCCGCTCAGCAATCGCGGCGCGTGCCCGGTCGAGAATCGTCTCCGCGGTCGCATCGGCAACCGCGGCCTTGTCGTCGAAAATACGGACCTCGGCACCCGACAGCATCATGGCATCGCCCTCTTGTATTGCATCAACTCGTTAACCCAAAAAACATGGTAAGCGCAAACATTTCGCGCCCTCAAGCAATCTGATGCCAAGTCTGGAAATCCTGAAGACAGATCCGGCGACGGTCATGATCGACTGCATCATCTGCTGTCCGAACGGCAATTGGCATCCGTTGGGCGCTGTTTGGCTGGGTTCTGCTATACCGCTGATTCGCGGTTGCTGGAGGCGGGCGAGACTTGACACCGAAGCCCCTCTCCATTACTAAAAGATTTCTTGCTGATTTTCGTGCTGATTATTCGAACTCAAACGACGACCGAGGAGAACGACCAATGACCCGAACCATGCAAGAGACCATCAATCCCGGCGCAGTCAATCAGGATGCCGACTTTCCCTTCGCAAGCGCACAATGGTCTCGCGCGGCGGCGGAGACAGCGGCTCGGGCCGAGTCCATGGATCTCTCGGCGGACCACTGGGAGGTCATCGGCGCATTGCAGCGCCTCTTCACCGAGATCGAGAAGCCGAATGTGCGCGACCTGCACGATGCGCTCGGCGAGCGCTTTCATTCCAAGGGCGGCCTCAAGTATCTGTATGGCATCTTTCCCGGCGGCCCAGTCGCCCAAGGCTGCCGTTTGGCCGGTCTTGAGGCACCGGCCGGCGCAATCGACAAGTCCTTCGGCAGCGTTCAGTAAGTGCCCGTTTGTTGCCCAAGTCAGGCCAAACACGACAAGCGAAGTCCTGATTTACGCTAAACTAAGGCTATTGTCAGGCAGGCGGAGACGGCTCTAAGCCGTGCTTCCGCCCGTCTAGCCTGTGACTCGGCAATCATCGGAGAACAACATGCCCGTACCAGGGGCAGGACTGCTGCAACGCGAACGCGCGAGGATTCGTGGCTTCTTCGGCCTGAACCTGCCTGAACGCGATATCGATCTACGCTTTGACCTGCTGCCGTTCGCACGCGGCGGCAGAAAGCCACCGCTGACTGAAGACAAATTGCGCGCACACCTTCAGGCGCACCGCGCGACCCCGAAAGAGTTCCTCGAAGCAGGTCTGGCCGTGGCGCGCGACCTCAACCGCTACCCCATGTCTGACAAGCGCCGCATGGCGATGACCGATGCGCTGGCGTATGCAATCTATGCTGAGATCGCTCAAGCCGTCAAAGAGATCACCAAGCAAGAAGGAGGCATTCCTGAGCAGGCTGGGCGCCAGCGCATGCTTGAGCTCTTCGAGAACTGCGTCAGCGCACTCACCGAGTCGTATCAGCTCCTATTTGCGGCGGGGTATGGCCGCGGGCGATTCTGGTACGCGCGGATCAGACCACGCGTCTACCGCAGCGCCTGCCGGATCATGGAACTCATCAAACTTCATCATCGTATCGTCGGCCTGCGCTATATGCCGTTGCCGTCGAAGGCGACACGCACCGCCAACACGGTCTTTGTCGCGATGCGAGCCTGCGAGCCGGTGGACTTCCCGATCGACGCGCTGTCGGAGCGCTCTCATGCCATCGACGCACGCGGCACGGCGTCGCTGAGTCAGCATTACGCATCCTTGCTGACCTATCCCCTCCTGGACTACTCGGCCTGGCCCGAGCAGGAACAATTCTTCATCGACACCTATTGCAACGCGATTCCGGACGCCATCCGCTTTCATGACTATGACCCTAAGGCCCCGACAAAGGCCCCACCAGTGGCCCCAGAAAAGGTTTCAGAACAGGCCCCAAACAAGGCCATGCCAAAGGCACAGACTCAGCGAAAGCCATCAGGAACTAGCCCATCAGGAACTAGGAAGGACCAGTTCCTCGTCGGCTGTTACCAAGACAGCCCTCCAGCAAGAAAGCTGCCGCGGCAGGCACAAATCGGCCCAGCGCTGGTCATCGATTACAGCACCTTGGCGCTGAGTATCCGCAAGGACTACGCGGAATTGTCACGCGCTCGTACTGACCGAAACCACTTCGCGATGCCGCCGCGACTGGCCCGATTGGAGCCCGTCTACCAAACAGCCACCGGATATCTGCTGCACCACAACCTGGCACTGCCGCATAAATGGGGAGACATCAGCAGCAGCCGCCAACGGCATCGCGATTTGCGCATCTACACCGGCTTCGAGGAAGTGCGTTCGCACTTGCTCGCCATCTTCCGCGGCGGCAGCAAGATGCAGCGCTCGCGAGAGCTGTCCAACCTGTTTGCCAAGCGCTCGGCGGTGATCGGCGAGGACGACTCATCCACCCGTGAGAGCCTATGGTACCTGCTCTACGACAGCGAGCAGCAGATGCGCATCAAGACCCAAGAGACGCGCTTCACGAACCGCATGTTCATCGGCAATCTACTCGCCTACGGCTTCGGTGCCGCTGAAGTCATCAAGCCACGCATCGGCAAGGTGAACCGCATTTTCCGTCCAGAGTCCGGCACCGTCATCATCGACATCGAATACCTGGCGAGTTTCGCGACGCCGATCGCACTGCATAAGCGCAACCCGGCCGCCGAGACCGACTCCGGCAAGATTAAGGTTGTCGGCAAGCCGTTGGCGGCGCTGCTGATCTACCATCCGACCCGTGGCTGGGGCGTGATCACGCCGCCGCAAGACAATTTCTGGGAAAAGACTCCGGTCGGCATCCAGACTGGCAAGCGCGTCACCCTCGGCGAACTCGCGGAGGCCCAAGACGTGACCAACGAGTTCCACTGGTTCCAGGTCGCGTCAGCGTCCTTCCCGAGCAAGGCACCAGCTTACCCGGTACCCAAGGACAGCACTGAGACCCTGGGGATATCAGATGTTCCCGACTTCGTTTGAAACGCCACGCCACCGGCTCAGCGGTTTCGGTCTGTCCGCGCACGACAGTCGGCTGAGGGTTGACATCGACCGATGAAAGCAATCTGGTTCGACGCTGGTGAACCGCGCTTGTGTGATGATATGCCGCCGCCGCTCCCCGCGGCAGGCGAGGCATTGATAAAGGTGCGGCTTGCAGGGGTCTGCGCAACCGACCTAGAACTAATGCGAGGTTACCACCCTTTTCGCGGGGTGCTGGGGCATGAGTTCATCGGCGAGATCGCGGCGGCCGATGCGCCGGAACGGGTCGGCGAGCGCGTCGTAGGCGAGATCAATGTCGCCTGCGGCAGTTGCAGAGAGTGTCGCGCCGGACACAAAATGCATTGCTCCCGACGCCAGGTTGCCGGCATCCGCGAACGCGACGGGGTCTTCGCCGAGTATGTCTGTCTGCCTTTGTTGAATCTGCATCCGGTGCCCAACTCGGTTCCGGACGAGGCCGCGGTGTTTTGCGAGCCATTGGCAGCGGCGTTGCAGGTGGCACAACAGGTCCCTGTAACACCTAATCAGCGGGCGCTGGTGGTCGGCGCAGGGCGCCTGGGCCAACTCATCGCACGCGTGCTGCGTCTGAGCGGTTGCGAGCTTGCGGTGGTGGCGCGACATGCTCGACAGCGGGCGTTGCTGGAGGCGGTCGGTGTGCATTGGATCGGTGAGGATGCCGTGACCAATGCGCACGCCGATCTGGTGGTGGAGGCGACGGGCTCGCCGAGCGGATTCGCTCTGGCACGCCGCGCCGTGCGCCCGCGTGGGACCATCGTCCTGAAGAGCACCTATCACGGACCATTAGAAGCCGATTTGTCGTCCCTGGTTGTCGATGAGATCAGTCTGATCGGTTCGCGCTGCGGCCCCTTCCCCGCCGCGCTGCGATTACTAGCGCAAGGCCTGGTCGATCCGACACCGCTGGTCGACGCACGCTTTGCATTGGCAGAGGCTCTCGCGGCCTTGCGCCGAGCCGCGGAACCGGGGGTAATGAAGGTGTTGCTCGACTGTCGTCACGCAGCAGCACCAGATCCGCTGCATCGGCCCAATAGGTCTTGAGGAACCGGGCCAAGGCATAGTCCGCCGCCGGATCACTACCCGTCCGGGCCAGCGCCATGCCCACGACAATCAACGAATGGCATTGGGTCTGCGCCCCTTCAGGCCCGATATGCATACTGCCCAGAGCACCGGCAAAGACCAGCACCGAGCCAAGACTGACGCCACCTTCACACTTGTTAGCCCCCTGCCAAGTAAGACGACAGGATCGCCTCAATGTCCGTCGGGTGGATGCCGAGTTCAAGCAGGCCATTGTGCTCACCGCAGATGCTCGGGGTCTGCATTGACTGGTAATTGTCGAGCGTAAAAGGCTTGCCGGGCAGCCGCTCGAACAGGCGCGCCTGCAGCTTGGAGGCGGTATCGTTCAGGTGCGCCAGCCATAGCCGTTTGCCGATGCGCTGGGCGGTGTATTCTATCAACTCCGCGAGCGTGAAGATGCGCGGGCCGCAGAGGTCGTAGCGGCGTCCGGCGGCACCATCGTCGCTGCTGGCACGCGCCATGGCCTCGGTGACATCACCGACCCAAACCGGCGCGAAGCGCGCATCCGGGCAGGCGAGCGGCAGGATGCCGGGCGCGAGCTCCAAGAGTTGCGCAAAGCGGTTAAAGAAGCTGTCGCCACGACCAAAGATGACCGACGCGCGGAAGCTGGTCACAATCAGACCCGCCGTTGGGCTGGCCGGACTAGCGGCGGCTGCGTGGGCGATGTCCTCGCCCTCGCCCTTTGAGCGCAGATAGGCGCTGCTACCAGTGGCCGCATTGGCATTGAGCGCGCTCATATGCAGTAGCCTGGGCACCCCGGCACGGCCGACCGCGGCGACAATGCGCTGCACCAATTCGACATGCACACGCTGAAAGCTGGCCTTACCCTCTTCGTTGAGAATGCCGACCAGATTCACGGCCAGGTCGCAGCCGTGCAGACAGGCGGCTAGCGTGTCGACGGTCAGATCGTCGACCGGACGCAGTTCGATGCCGGGGTAGAGTTTGAGGTCGCGGTGACGATGGGGGCGCCGTGTAGGCAGTACACAGTGGTAGCCGACGTCGCCGAGACGCCGAGCCAGGTGACGCCCGACAAAGCCGGTGCCGCCGAAGATACAGGCTTGTTTTTGCTTCATTGCTCAGTCACTTTTGGTTATTCTGGGCGGTGCCGCGGTGGCGGCGTCGATTCAACGAGTCCGATTTGCGACGCCGACTCCGCGCGGGTTGCGCCAGCGCATTGCCGTTGGCCGCAGGCGCGCTATTATGCCCCATCGCTTCGCCGTCTTTGTTGTCGTTGTTGTTGTCGTCGCCATCGCGCCGGAAACGCAAACAGGGCTGTCTTCTCTACTTGCCGCTGCCCCTCATTTTGGAACCGCTGTATCTGATCGCCTTCGCCGCCGTTGGGGCTCTGGCCGGACTACTCGCCGGGCTGCTCGGGATTGGCGGCGGGGCAGTCATCGTGCCAGCGCTGATCCTGCTGTTCACACAGCTTGGGTTTAGCGATACTTGGATACCGCACCAGGCGGTGGCCACTTCGCTGGCAACCGTGGTCGCCACCGGTGCTGCCTCGACCTGGGCGCACCAACGCCGCGGTGCGGTGAGCTGGCAATTGGTGCTCCGGCTGGGACCCTGGATATTAATCGGCGCTTGGCTCGGTGCATGGATCGCCGGATGGCTGCCGGGCTTGTGGCTAAAACGGCTGTTTGCGCTGTTCTTGCTGTACAACGCTGTACGCATGCTGCGCGCCGCGCCGCCAAGCCTAACGTTCGGTCTACCGTCAACGCCCGTGCTCGGTGGCTTCGCCACCTTGTTCGGGGCGCTGTCAGCGCTGCTCGGCATCGGCGGCGGCATTCTCATCGTGCCCTTCCTCGCCCGCCACGGCGTGACTATGCAGCGAGCCGTCGCTACATCAAGTGCCTGCGGTGTGCCGCTGGCACTGGCCGGCACACTAGGGTTCGTGCTCAGCGGCTGGGCGCGTGAGGGCCTGCCGGCGCATAGCATCGGCTTTATCTTCTGGCCCGCTGCGCTTAGCGTCATGATCCTGAGCATGCCTATGGCGACCCTGGGGGCGCGTCTGGCGCATGTACTGCCAACGCGCACACTGCGGCAGATCTTCGGCGTGCTGCTGCTGCTCGTCGGGTTGCAATTGTTGTTGGCCTGAGGCCGCTGGACCAGAACTGCTGAGCCCACCACCGGCGGTTCTCAGGGCAGTTGTCGCCGAAACTTTACACTTGCGATTTGTGGGGGATGAGGAGAGGCGAGCATTGGCGAAGCCACGCTATAGAGAAGCCACGCTATAGAGAAGCCACGCTATCGAATGGAATCCGGTACGCGTCAGGAGCCGGCGCTCCGTTGATCTCTATTTCCTGACAGTCGGCAGCCTACTGCCTCCAAAGCCGATTCCGCCGCCGCCGATGAATACTTGCCCAGTCTCTCCAGCTTCGTAACCAGAGAGACAGCGTCCGCCCGCGCGAGCCGCGAGGTCGGTCAGCCACGCGGCATGGTCTTGACCGATCTTGCCACCCCTGCTAGCGTCGAATCTCAGCGGTTGATCGTTCCGGCGCTCAAGCGCGGAACGCAGCCCGCGGCGCTCCAGCGCCGCGTCTCCCTGCGGCAAGTACCGGACTTGGCCTTCCCATTCGCTATCCTCGCTGCAGGTGGCCAAGAGCACGATGTCCTCAATTGCCGAGCGGAGCGCCACCGTCAGACTGACCTCGAAGACGCCCGGCATGGGGTTGCCCGCTCGCACGCGCTCGTAGGCGAACGCCGTGATGGTGGCAACGTAGTGGGTGAGAAGGATTCGCTGATATTTTGCTGCCCACTCCAGAACGCCGGGGTCATCGGTGCCCGAGAGGCCGACATCCTGGATTCGAACCAAATCGATGTCGGAATTTCGGAGACGAACACCTCGAACGATGTTGTTGTTGAAGTTCTCGTCGGCGAGCAGCCGGATCACGCCGAGTTCTGCCCGTTTTGGCGTGCCAGTAGACGCGCACGTATCCCGGTTGGATCGAAAAGCCGTTCGTTGGCCTGCCTGACCTCTGCCGAGCGCTGTTCTCGTGCATTGAGGTAGTCATCCACTTCGGCGGTATGTGCGAGGTAATAGGCGATGACGGCGTAGACCTGGCCGAGGGAGATCGCTGGATACTGTTCGGCGATCTCCTCGGCGGTTGCCCCATCGCGAAAGGCGCTGACAACGGTATCCAGCGTCACACGGGAGTTGCCAACGCGAAAGGCACCAGAGGTATCCGCTGCCAAGGGTGGTGCTTCGGCCGCTACGACCATGGGCATGTCATTTCTCCAAATTCGTTGAGCTGGGAACCGCCGGTCACGGCGCCGGCGTTGGCTCATCCGCCACCGCAAGATAGCGGTAAAAAGTGGCCCGTGAGATGTCCAGCGTCTTGCAAATCCGCGCAACGCTCAGCTCGTGATCACGGTGCATTCGACAGGCGGTCTTTACGCGCGGATCATCGCCCATGATTGGTTTGCGCCCGCCTTTGCGTCCGCGTGCTCTAGCCGCGGAGAGTCCCGCCTTTGTTCGCTCCTGAATCAGCCGTCGCTCGAACTGCGCCAGCGCGGAGAAGATGTGGAACACCAGCTCTCCGGAGGCGCTGGTGGTGTCGATGGCACCGTCACGTAGCGAGCGGAAGGCAACGCCTTTCTCAAGGAGTTCCTAAATCAGCGTCACCAGGTGCGGCATGGAGCGGCCCAGTCGATCGAGCCGCCAGACCAAGAGCGTATCCCCTGCTTGCAGCGCATCCAGACAGGCGTCGAGACCGGGGCGTTTGCTGCGCGCGCCGGACACCTTGTCGACGAAGACTTGCTCGTCACGGCAACCGGCCTCGCGCAAGGCATTGAGCTGGAGAATTGCGATCCCCGTTCGCTCGTCTCGACAAACGACCGTTTCTTGAGACGCCCCGGTGCCGGTCGATTTTCTGACCGAGGCGCAGAAGCGTCGCTACGGTCGCTATCCCGAGGATCTCGGCGCGGTCCAGCTCGCGCGCTACTTCCACGTCGATGACACCGACCGGCAGCTGATCGCCCAGCGCCGCGGCGATGCCAATCGCCTCGGCTTCGCACTCCAACTCCTGACTGTCCGATTCCTCGGAACCTTCCTGCCGAATCCGACCGAGGTGCCCGCGGTCGTCGTCGCTCACGTGGCCCGGCAGTTGGCGCTTGCCGATGTCTCTTGCCTGCCAAGGTATCTGGATCCTGAGCCGACACGGCACGAGCATCGCACCGAAATCCGCGCGGTCTATGGCTACCGGGATTTAGGCCCACCCTGGTCCTTTCGGTTGGCACGCTGGCTGTACCTGCGCGCCTGGCTCGGCAACGAGCGACCCAGCCTGCTGTTCGACCAGGCCACGGCCTGGGCACCGACCATCGCGAGAATGCCGCGGCAGCGGCGCATCGCCACGCTGGTGGCCTTCGTCGCCATCCAGGAGATCAACGCCCTTGATATGCGACGCCTTCCGGCCAGCCGATCCTGGTTGCCGTTGCATTTTTGCGCTCGATCAAGGGCAAGCGCAGGCCCGACCTGAGCGAGGCGCCGCTGGAGTTTGTCACCAAACCGTGGCGGCGCTTGGTTCTGCCGAAAAGCGGCGGCGTCGATCGACCTGCCTATACCCTATGCGCCCTCGAGCGTTTGCAAGACAGTCTGCGTCGGCGCGATTTGTATGTGACACCCAGCGAGCGTTGGGGTGATCCACGAGCCAAGTTGCTGCAAGGCGCAGAGTGGCAGGAGACACGAAGCCAGATCTGCCGCGCGCTGAACCTGTCCCTCGACCCAGACCAAGCCGTCGCGCGGCTGCGCGAGCAGCTCGGAGCGGCCTATCGGCGCACACTCGACCATCTGCCGGAGAACGAGGCGGTCTCTATTGATGAAACCGCCGAAGAACGGCCGCTGACATTGAACAATTTGGACAAGGTCGATGAGCCCGAGAGCCTGATTGCCCTGCCCGAGCGGGTGATTGAGCGGCTGCCCCGGGTTGATCTGCCCGAGATCCTGCTGGAAATCCACCAACGCACCGGATTCGCAGACGCCTTCTCCCACATCAGTGAGTCACAGTCCCGCGTCGAGGATCTGGCGACCAGCGTCTGCGCGGTGCTCTTGGCCGAGGCCTGCAACATTGGTCTGAAACCCTTGGTTCGTGGCGACAATTCAGCGCTGACCCGAAACCGGCTGAGCTGGGTCCAGCAGAATCATGTGCGCACCGAGACTCTCATCGAGGCGATTACGGGGCGCTGAATGCGCTGGCCAAGCATCGGATCAACATTGAGCGGAGCACTCGCCCTTGCGGTAGTGACCCGGCCGGTCGTGACGGCGATCAGCACGTGTTCAGCGCCAGGACGTATCTCGCCGTCTCGGACGAAGAACTGGGCGCCGAGACCGGTTCCGGACTCCAGCTTGCGCATGTGCGCAATTTTGCCCATGTGCAGTCGGCCCGGGATTTCGAGAATCCGACAATCCTCTTCGAGGAGATCGCCCGGCTGTACGCCGATGGCTGTCGCCACATCATGCTGCTCTGGAATCATTTCGGGGCTCGACGGATCGGCCGAGGGGCCAATCGGCATGCGCCCCATGCCAATCGGCGCTTCCTCGGCCGGCTAGCGCGGGATTTTCCCGACGCGACCATCTACGCCTTGAGTCTTGATGTCTTCCAAGCGACCCGTGTCACCAACCGAAAGGATCTGACCGGCCGTTACGCGTTCGAGGTTTCCAGGGTGCGTGAGCATGAAGCGTTCTGGGATGGCGCGGAGTCGAATTTGCGGGACGAACTGATCGCCTTTTACACCTTTGCGACGCTGTCTGTGGTGGGCGACGAGCAGCGGCGACCGCAGTCGGGGTTCTGCACCTACTTTCTTGAGAGCTCGGCGGGTGCCGGCGACGACCTGGAGTGGTCGCTCGCGGCACAGACGAACCTGCTCGGACAGAATCGCGACCCAGCGTTGCGGGACATGCTGCTCGCCGTGTTGCGCGGCATGCATTATCTGCATGCCGAGCGCGAGCCTAAGAATGGTCAGCTACGCCCTTGTCTTGCTCCGCACCATTGGAGCGATCTTGGCAGCGCGGAGGCCGCGGGTGAGCTGGTGGTCATGCGCTCGCGGCGACGTGGCGATGTGGTGTTGTCGCTACCGGCGGTCCTGGCACGGGTTGGGGCGGTGCTGCGTGCGCCGGCGAAAACATGAATCGCGTCATGCAGCCGGCGGAGGCTTGGGGCCACGTCTTCGAGATTGCAGTTAAGCGGAGCGTGCTCGCTTGCCTGCGGTGTGTTCTCCCATGTGCGTGCCAAGGTCGATGGACTGGACCTGTCGCTGTCTTCGGAGCTTTCCAATCATCTGACGGCCTTTTCAGGCCCTGACAAACCCTTTCTGAAACTCTGTCAGGGGGCATCCTATGCCTCGCAGACGGCTGGCCTGCTACTGGACTCGCCGGAGCGTGCAACGCTGCATGCTCAGGTGTTTGCCGTTACATCGGCGGGGCTCGAGAGCTTGTCGGCCGATTTGAGCCCTGGTTCTTCCGATCCGCGGGCGCAGTTCATGGAGGAGCTTGGCGCTGCCTACCGGCGCAAGCTACGCGTTCCCGACGACGATGCCGAGAGCCATTTACACTCAGAGATCCGCTCTGCCTTTCACCGCCTGGTCCGAGGGTTGCCGAAGGATGTTCGGCGTCAGCTTCGGGACATGGAGCGGATGCCTGAGCCAGGGGAGCCGATTCAATGGTCCTTCGAGGAGACCCTGAGCGAGTTTCATCGCCCGACCGATCGATTCTCCGTGGACGAGGCGCTGGAACAGGTTCAAGACGATCCAAAGCTACCTCAAGGCGGCGCCGGAAGCGCCGCAGAAGGTGATCATCTCTCGCTGTGCAGGCCGAGAAGCGTTTCGCCTTTCCGCGTCGAAGGTTGCGGGACTGGCCATCGGTGGCCAGGCGCTGCATGTCATGACCAACAGCTATCCTGCCAGCCGCCTGGAAATTGCGTACCGGGTCAAGCTCCACCGGATTGAGCGAGAGCAGGACGAGCGTGGGCGCGAGAAGACCTTGCGCGCGAGGATACGATCCCAGGGCGGGAACGCGCTTCTCGATAGCGCCTGCGCAGAGGTGCTCGAAGCAGTGCGCGCCGGCGCAGACCAGGTCATCTTCTTTGCCCAGGACAAGGCGTTTCTCCGGGCGATAAGAAGCGCAGTGCTGGCCGAGAGCGACGAGGAAGCCCTTGGGCTATCGGCGGACAACGTCTCTGTTCTGGATTCCAGCGTCACGGAGAAGGAGCGTCGGCGCCTGGTCTCTGAACAGAGCCGTGATCGCCACCGCGTGTTCCTCATGACTTCGTCTGGTGCGCGAGGGGTGTCCTTTCCCCGTGCGACACACATCATCGCGATGATGCCCCGTTTTGATGTGGCCTCGAATTTGATGGAGCTTGCCCAACTGATTTATCGAGGGCGCGGGGGCTATCGGGACCCGGATAGCGGTCAGCCCCTGTCCAGCGACGACAAGCCTCGTCGCTTGACCCTGCTGGTGGATGACTGGCTCCCGGTCGAACTGGATGCGGATGATCGCCGAGCCTGGTTGCGGCGGGTCAGCGACTTGCTGACACTGGTGATGATGCTGCGGGCGACGGTCATGACGCGGATCACCGGCGATGCTGGCTTGCGCCATCCACTTTCGTTGATTCCCGTCGGGCCGATCGCCAGCGACGAGAACGCGCCATCTATCGCCGAGCCGCTGGGGATTTTCTTCCGCGAGGCCCAAACGCACCTCGGGGGAGCGGGGGAGTCGGATAGCAAGGGCTTGATCAAAAGTGCTCATAACCAAGCCGCCCGCGTCTTTAAGGCATACCGCCTAGAGGGTAAGGCAGACCCAGGTGCAGCCACTGCCTTTCGGAGTTGGACGGATGTGGCGAGACGACAGGCATTTGCGGCTTCCGTGACATCACAGAGCAGTGGACTGCTGCCCGGTATCCACGAAGATGCCGTGCTCCCGGATACGTGCCACTGTATCGGCCCAGTATGGCTGGAGGACTGGTCTGAACTTAGAAATAAGGAGCATTTTCGGTTCGAAGGCGCAACGAGTGGAGACACCATGGAGAAGGATCTACTCGGGCAGTTGTACGCCATTGCGGAGAGCGGTTCAGTAGGGCTGCAGTTGCAGCGTGCGGCGCGCGACTTGTTCGATGTCTTGAACTCCTCGCTGTTGCAGAGGCATGTCACGCAAAAAGAACTCGATCAAACGAGCACCTGGTTGGCCTTACCCCTCGATTGGCCCCTGGGTGGGTCTGGCGATCAAGCGTCGGCTTCAGCGCGCGGCCCGAAGCATGCCGAGGATTGGTACACAGGTCTGCGCGGAGCCCTGGGCGGGCGCGGACAGATCTTCCCCGTCGTTCCGGAATATGAGGATGTTCCATTCGCGGCGAGCATTTCCAGTGGAGCCCCTGCGCTGTTTGCGCAGGCTATGGCAAGCAATTACTTCATGGCTTCGAACGAGCTCAACTTGCTCAACACGTTGTTGCTTGCAGGGTCGGACGATACGTAGCGCTGGCCAGTGAGATCAAGGCTCGATGTCATGGGCTATCCGCGAGGCGCTGCTGGATCGAGTCGAAAAGCGAATGGCCACATCAATGTGGCCGAACGAATGCTCTGGCATGAAACCGACCGGGGTCTTTGGTCGGTCAGGCAGCGAGAGGCGCGAATCGTAGAGAGTCGGGCGATGCGTTGCGGAGTCAGGGGCGAGAAGAGGGCGCTTTCCCTGTTCGAGGACAGCGTGGAGTTTTGTCCAGAGCCAATTCCACGATGGACTGCCTCATAAGGCGGGATGTCGATACGGTCGTTCCACTGGAGTATCCACCGGTTTGTAACCCCGCTGAGTTCGGCGTCGAGCGATCCCGTCAACCAGCTCGATGCCGGCCTCGTAGGATGCGACACCGGTGCTGCGCATCCGGCCGCGGTTCGAGCCGATGCCGCCCCAGACCTTGATCAGGGTCCAGTCGCCGAACAGATCCCGGTCGAGAAAGACCTGGTAGTACCGGGCCTTCTCGGGGTTAATCCAGGAGCGCTGTGTCGGGGAAGGGATCATGATGCACAGTGTAGACACCCCGCGGGCTCATCTAGTGAGTCCGCGACTGTGCGACAAAGCACGTAGAGCTGGAGAAGGCGATTTCGGCCCAACCCGTCAAAAATCTGCACAAGCGAGAATCCATCACCGGTGAGAACCGTCTTCCTGGATCTGGAG
>JGI12109J20283_10098159_pt1 | contig 64231 bp, 68 predicted proteins | sample ElkSlonscriptome_12_FD_20283 | JGI IMG/M metagenome (IMG submission 20283) | reverse complement strand
CTGCGCGTGCACATGGCGCTCCTAAGCTGCTCACAGAAGCCAGCGAACTCGCTCGCCCCGCTTTTGAACGGGCCGGGTATCACGCGACCCACCGCCATGAGTGCACCATAGAGCAAGAAGGACGCAAGGTTGCGATCCACAATTACGCGATGGAAAAGCGCCTGACCTGACTAAAGATCAGAGGAGCGCTATCAGATGAATTCGATTTTCTGAACGAGGTAGAACTTGTCGCCAGACGGGACGGTGACTTCGATCTCGTCATCGACCTGTTTTCCGATCATCGCACGCGCCAGCGGCGAGGTGTAGGAGATGCGACCCGCGCTTGCGTCAGCTTCGGTCTCGCCCACGATCTGGTATTTGATCGGCTTGTCGTCATCATCCAGCAAGGTGACAGTCGCACCGAACACGACCTTGTTCCCGGTCAGCGTTGTCGGATCGATGATCTGCGCACGGCTGACCTTGCCCTCGATATCGCCAATCATGGCTTCGACCTGGCCCTGACGCTCCTTTGCGGCGTGGTATTCGGCGTTCTCCGAAAGATCACCATGCGCGCGCGCTTCTTCGATGGCGTCCACAATCCGGGGGCGCTCATCCCGAAGCGTCTTCAGATCGGCCATCAGGGTTTCATAACCCTCAGCCAGCATCGGGACCTTATCCATCGTCGCCATTTCCAGTTCTTTCTATCCTGCGCCCCTGCCCGCCACACATCACCCAATCACCGGGCAAACCCGAATAGCTGGGCGAAATTTCGACCGCGACCGCCCTTGAATAGGTGGCCCTGCAGTGTCGAAATGTCGGGGAAAGCAAATTTTCGTCTAACTATAATAGTCCTGCAAGGACCGGACTTCAAGCTGATGCGGCGCAATTGCTGCAATGGCCGCCGCTGCGGCCCGCGATGCGGTGGCGGTTGTGTAGTATGGCACCTTCTTTTCCAGCGCGGTTGCACGGATGGATTTGGAGTCGAGCAATGACTGCCAGCCCTCGGTCGTATTGAAGATGAGAGCGACATCGCCATCGATAATCTTGTCGACGATATGCGGCTGCCCTTCGGCAACCTTGTTGACCTGTTCAACTTCAAGGCCCTGCTCTGCCAGATAGCTTTGCGTGCCTGCCGTCGCGATAATGCGGAAGCCCATGCCGATCAGGTCTTTAACTGCGGGCACGATTACCGGCTTATCCGAATTCTTGACCGAGACAAAGACGGTGCCCTCGCGCGGCAGGTTCATGCCAGCCCCGATCTGGGATTTGAGAAAGGCGGCTTCGAAGGTGGTGTCGATGCCCATGACTTCGCCCGTCGACTTCATTTCCGGGGTCAGCACCGGGTCTGCTCCGGGGAAACGGTTGAACGGGAAAACAGCCTCCTTGATCGCCATGTAATCGAATTCGCGTTTGAACGGCTCGAAATTGGTGAGCTTTTCGCCTGCCATGACGCGCGCGGCGATCTTTGCCACAGGCTGTCCGATTGCTTTGGCAACGAATGGCACCGTGCGGCTGGCACGCGGGTTCACCTCGATCAGATAGACCTCGCCTTCCTTCACCGCGAACTGCACATTCATCAACCCACGCACCTTGAGCGCGCGCGCAAGGGCCTCCGCCTGACGCTCCATTTTCTCAATGATGTCAGCGGACAGCGAATAGGGCGGCAGCGTGCAGGCGCTGTCACCCGAGTGAACGCCCGCTTCTTCGATGTGCTGCATTACGCCAGCAACGCGCACCTCATCGCCATCGCACAACGCATCGACATCGCATTCAATCGCATCGCGCAAATATTGGTCAACAAGAACGGGGCTGTCACCTGAAACATTCACGGCGGTCTTTATGTAGTCATCCAGTTGCGCTTCGGAATCGACGATCTCCATCGCCCGACCACCCAACACGAAAGAGGGACGAAGCAGGACCGGATAGCCGATGCGAGATGCCACCGCAGCGGCCTCGTCACGGGTATAGGCAATGCCGTTTTCCGGTTGCTTCAATCCAAGCTGGTTGACCAGACGGGCAAAGCGTTCCCGGTCCTCGGCGTGGTCAATTGCATCAGGGCTGGTGCCAAGGATCGGAATGCCCGCATCCTCCAGCGCTTGCGCCAATTTGAGTGGTGTCTGCCCGCCAAACTGCACGATTACGCCGACAAGCTCGCCCGCCTGCTGTTCCACCCGCAGGATTTCCAGCACGTCCTCGTCAGTCAGTGGCTCGAAATAGAGGCGGTCAGATGTGTCGTAATCGGTTGAAACCGTTTCGGGATTGCAGTTGACCATGATCGTTTCAAAGCCCTGTTCGGCCAATGAAAAACAGGCATGAACGCAGCAATAATCGAACTCGATCCCCTGCCCGATCCTGTTGGGACCACCGCCAAGGATAACGATTTTCTTTCGATCAGACGGATCAGCTTCGCATTCCGGCTCACCAAAGCTGGGCGCTTCGTAGGTCGAATACATGTAAGGCGTGATCGCCTCGAATTCGGCGGCACAACTGTCTATCCGTTTAAAGACGGGCTGCACGCCAAGCTTTCGGCGTAAATCGCGCACTTCGGCGGCGCTGGTAGCCCCCGCCATCGCTTGCAGCGCATCATGCAACAGACCCGACCTACGCGCCTGCGTCTCGGCAAGGCCATCCTTCACCCCGACCGAACGCACCGCAAGGGTGGCCAGACGATGATCGGAAAAGCCCATGGCTTTCAGTCGCCGCAAACCCTCTGCCTCGGTCGGCAGGCCATTGGCCTGAACTTCGCGTTCGGCACTGATAATGGCCTCGATCTGGCGCAGGAACCATGGGTCAAAGCTGGTGACCGAGTGTATTTCCTCAAGTGTCAGTCCTTCGCGAAAAGCCTGTGCAATCTTGAGGACACGGTCGGGCGTGCGGCGGCTGAGCGCAGCGGTGATGACATCCTTTGCCACGCCTTCCAGTTCTGGCACGCGGTTGAACCCGTCCAGCCCCGTTTCCAATCCACGCAGCGCCTTTTGCATGGACTCTGCAAAATTGCGCCCGATCGCCATGACCTCGCCAACGGACTTCATCGCGGTTGAGAGATTGGGCTCGATGCCCTTGAACTTCTCAAAAGCGAAACGCGGAATCTTGGTCACGACATAGTCGATGGTCGGCTCAAAGCTCGCAGGCGTTGCGCCAGTGATCTCGTTCGTGATTTCGTCCAGAGTGTAGCCTACCGCCAGCTTTGCCGCGACGCGCGCGATGGGAAAGCCGGTGGCTTTTGAGGCAAGTGCAGACGAGCGCGATACACGCGGGTTCATCTCGATCACGATCAGGCGCCCGTCTTTAGGGTTCACCGCGAACTGCACATTCGACCCGCCTGTTTCCACGCCAATCTCACGCAGGACAGCAATGCTGGCCGAGCGCATTATCTGATATTCCTTGTCCGTCAGCGTCAGCGCAGGCGCGACTGTGATCGAATCCCCCGTGTGCACTCCCATCGGATCGACATTTTCGATGGAACAGATGATGATTGCATTGTCCGCGCGGTCGCGCACGACCTCCATCTCGAATTCTTTCCATCCGAGCAGCGATTCCTCGATCAGGACCTCTGTGGTCGGGGAGGCGTCTAGCCCCTCCGACACGATCTTGTCGAACTCCGCCTTGTTATAGGCGATGCCCCCACCTGTGCCGCCCAGAGTGAAACTGGGCCGTATGATAGCAGGCAGGCCGGTGTGATCGATCAGCGCGCGCGCTTCCTCAAGTGTGTTGGCGACGCCGCTGCGCGCGCTTTCGAGCCCGATGGAATCCATCGCCTTGCGAAAGCGCTGGCGGTTCTCTGCCTTGTCAATCGCGTCCGCCTTGGCCCCGATCATCTCAACCCCGTACGCCTCCAACGTACCGTCCGCATCCAGCGCGAGCGCACAGTTAAGCGCGGTCTGTCCGCCCATTGTGGGGAGCAACGCGTCAGGTTTTTCCTTGGCGATGATCTTTGCCACGATTTCGGGTGTGATTGGCTCAATATAGGTCGCGTCGGCGAACTCGGGATCGGTCATGATGGTTGCCGGATTTGAGTTCACGAGGATGACCCGATAGCCCTCCTCCTTCAGCGCCTTGATCGCCTGGGTCCCGGAATAGTCGAACTCGCACGCCTGACCGATAATGATCGGGCCAGCGCCAATTACAAGGATCGAGGAAATATCTGTACGTTTGGGCATTACGGTCGGGTCTCGCTGGGCTGAGTATCAGGATCGGCATCGGGCTCGGGCGCAGGTGCATATTGCTTCACTTCCACGCGCAGCAGGCGCATGTCCGCCCCCTGCTTTTCACAGCCTGCTTTCAGAATATCGGCGTGGGGCAGCGGCTCACCGCGCACCCGCCACAGGGCGGGTTTCACCCCAAAGAAAAAGGCGCCTTTTTCGTCCACGTCAGCGGCCATAAAGGCAGCCATCGCGGTGGAGGCTTCGTTGGTCTGTGACATCAGCCGCGATCCCAGCGTTTCATCCGCGCCGGGCTGGATCAGGTCTTGCTTGGCCTCAAACCGCAGCTTTGTGATGTCGAAAGTGTAGGTGGGCACGAATATACCATCAGTGCCGGACAGCTCGCGGAAATCGAACATGTCGATGTCGGCATTGAGGCGACCGACGCAAGCCTCGACCGGCTCTTCGCCAACACGCGGGTCTCCTGGAAAAATGAGGTCACATCCACCAAGGGCCAGCGGAAGTGCGCACACCATGATTGTCAGTTTGATCTGTGCACGCGTCATCCGTCGGTCCCCCCATCTTGTTTCTGGCCGTTAGGCTCAAAGGCGTAGGTGAGTTTCGTGTAGCGATAGACATAGGGCAGCACGTCAGGTTTCGACACGCCCTTGCCGTAAATGAAGGTGCAATTGCGGCGAATATCAATCAACCGTTCGCCATCGCGCACAAGGATGTAGCTGAGCACATAGTGCTGGCGCGGATTGGCGCGGCGACCGACCACGTCGAGCTGACGGGTGTGGTCGCCCCAAGAACCAACAGCGCCGCGCAGCAGGTCCATGTCCTTGAAACCCTGAGCCTTGCGCGCGGAGACACTTGCTGCATGACGGGCATCGGGGTCGAATTCGTCTTCGGAGAAAGGCGCATCGCTGGCCGCAACCTTGCAATCCATGCGCCCCGCGACGGGTTTGTCTGTGTCTTCCTTGAAAAGGACGGGCCGCCAGAAAGAGAGCACCGGGACGCCGCCCGCGCCCAGGGTGAGCGTTATGGAACCGTCGCCCTGAAACGCGACACCGCGCACGATTTCCGCACCGGGCCACTGGGATGAGGGCGGCGGGGTCATCGCGGAATTCTGGGCAGCGCATGCGGCCGACATGATGACACCAGTCAACCCACAAAACCAGATGCCAAAGCGAACCTCCTGTCGCATTTACAGGTGTTTATTTGCCAAAGCAACGAGTTGCTCAATGGCCTCCTTACTTAGCCGCAAAGGCTGCGGAACCTTCCCGGAAATTTCGCGATCAAGAGACCCGAACGTGCTAATTCGAAGAAACTTCTCTCCGTCCTGCCCCTGAATTGACCAACCGCCGCTCGTCTCAGTGTGTTTCGCGTTTTGCTTTAGCTCAAGCTCGTCAAAAGTCCTGATCATTGCCATGTTATAGCCCCCCCACGAACTTCTCGAACAGGTAAAAGCTATCCTGCGGCCCCGGCGATGCCTCGGGGTGGTACTGCACCCCAAACGCCCGCTTCCCCTTTACGGCGATGCCGCAATTGGTGCCGTCGAACAGGCTTACATGGGTCTGCTCCAGCGTATCGGGAAGAGTATCGCCGTCCACCGCAAATCCGTGGTTCATGCTCGTAATCTCGACCAGATCGCGGGTTTCGCCCCAACTCTCGCCCACCCGCTGCACCGGGTGGTTTGCGCCGCGGTGGCCCTGGTGCATCTTGATCGTCCTGGCCCCTGCCGCCAGCGCGAGCATCTGATGCCCCAGACAGATACCGAACAGGGGCACATCAGCCTCTAACAGAGCCTTGATCACCGGCACGGCATACTCGCCCGTCGCGGCCGGATCGCCCGGTCCATTGGAGAGGAACACGCCGTCTGGTTTGAGCGCCATGATATCGTCAAAGGTCGCCTTGGCCGGCAGCACCGTCACGCGTGCGCCTGCGGTTACCAGATTGCGGAAGATGTTGTCCTTCGCGCCATAATCAATCGCGACCACATGGGGCTTTGTCTCGGGCGAGCCGGTGCCATACCCCGCGCCAAGAACCCATGCGCCGCCGCTCCAGTCCTCTGAAGCCGCGCGCGTCGCGCCTATCGCCAAATCGAGCCCCTCAAGCCCCGCCCACTCACGCGCGGCCTCAAGCAAGGCGGGAATGTCGAACACTCCATCCGGCGAATGCGCGATCACCGCATTGGGCGCTCCGCTGCTGCGGATCCGGCGGGTGAGCGCACGGGTGTCCACGCCTGCCAGCCCGATCTTGCCGCGCCGCGCCATCCATGCGGTGAACTCCTCGGCACTGCGAAAACTGCTCGGGACGGTCACGTCTTCGCGAGTGATGCAGCCCACCGCGCTCGCCACACCCTCGGCGCTCTCCACATCCTCGGCATTGGTGCCGACATTGCCGATATGCGGAAAGGTGAAGGTGACGATTTGCGCGGCGTAGGAGGGATCGGTCATCACCTCCTGATAGCCCGTCATCGCGGTGTTAAAGCACACCTCACCCACCGCTTGCCCGACTGCGCCGAAGCCTTTGCCCCAGATCACCGATCCATCGGCCATAACGATGCACCCGGTCGCATTTGAAGGCTGCGCAGGAGTGGTGGCGGAAGGGGCCATGAGGCGCTCCGTTCTAAGAGGGTTTCCAACAATGTCGCTAAGTCTCAGCGGCTACGCCTGCACGCAGTGCGCGTCAACCTATGCGCGCCGCGTTTGATGCGTTAGAGCGCACTTCATCCAATTCCATCCACACATAAACGAAAACACGGGGCTAAACCCATGATCAGAGACGACATCAAATCCGCCACCGTCACCGCCATGAAGGCAAAAGATAAAGAACGCACCGCGACACTCCGCCAGATATCGGCCAAGATCAAGGATCGCGATATCGAAGAGCGCACGAGCGGCAAGGATATCGACGATGATGCTTTGGTCACCAGCGTTCTGCAAAAGATGGCGAAGCAGCGGCGCGAGTCGATTGAAATGTATGAAAACGGTGGTCGCGATGAATTGGCGGCGAAGGAAAAGGCGGAACTCGGCGTAATCGAGGAGTTCTTGCCCCGGATGATGAGCGAGGCAGAGACCCAGGCCGCGATTGAAGTCATCAAGGCGGAAACCGGCGCCGAAAGCATGAAGGATATGGGCACCGTCATGGGCGAGATGAAAAAGCGCCACGGCGCGGTGCTGGACGGCAAATTGGCCAGCGGCCTAGTGAAAGCGGCGCTCAGTTAAACTGCCTGGCTGAAACTTGGCGCACAGCCTTGTCCCAAAACTTATAAACGTGCGCCCTTGCGTTGACGGGGCGTAAGGCGCATTTTTCCTTTATGACGATCACCCCGCAATGGAAAGACGAACTGCGCGCGCGCATCACACTTTCCACGGTGGTTATGCGCACGACCAAGCTCGTCAAAGCGGGACGTGAGTTCAAGGGCTGCTGTCCGTTCCACAACGAGAACACGCCCAGCTTCTACGTCAACGATCAAAAGCAATTCTACCACTGCTTTGGCTGCGGCGCGCATGGCGATGTAATCACATGGATGATCGAACAACGCGGGCTGCCCTTCATGGATGCGGTGAAGGAACTGGCCGAGGAGGCCGGGATGGAAGTCCCCGCGCCCGATCCCAAGGCGGCCAAGCGTGCAGAGCAACGCGCTGAACTTGTCGATGTGACGACGGCGGCGCAAGACTGGTTTGTGGACCAGCTAAAAAGCACCGGGGGCCGCGAAGCACTGGATTATTTGCGCGGGCGCGGATTGTCGGATGAAACGCTGCACGAATTCGGCTTTGGTTACGCGCCAGAGGATAAGCAGGCGCTCGCCAAGGCGCTCTCAGGGTTTGAACCAGCGATGCTGGCTGAGAGCGGAATGCGGATCGTTACCGATGACAGGTCGACCTACGACCGGTTTCGCGGGCGAGTCATGCTGCCCATTCAGGACCAGCGCGGCCGGGTGATTGCCTTTGGCGGGCGCATTCTGGGCAAGCGTGATGGAGTGGCAAAATATCTCAACTCGCCTGACACGCCGCTCTTCGACAAAGGGCGTACGCTTTACAACCTGCACCGTGCCGCCCCCGCCTCGCGCCAGAGCGGGCGTGTTGTGGTCGTCGAAGGCTATATGGATGTCGTGGCGCTGGCACAGGCGGGGATTACTGATGCCGTCGCACCTTTGGGCACCGCGCTGACAGAGATGCAGCTGGAGATGTTGTGGCGCATGGCAGAGGTGCCGGTGCTCTGCTTTGACGGTGATGCCGCCGGACAGCGCGCGGCCATGCGCGCCATCACCCGCGCTTTGCCGATGCTTGGCCCGATGCGCTCGCTCAGTATTGTGCGCCTGCCCAGTGGGCTTGATCCCGACGATCTGATCAAGGCTCGAGGTCCGCAGGCGCTGGAAAAACTGCTCGCCAAACCTATCAGCCTCCTCGATTTCCTCTGGCAGGCCGAACGCGATGCGCAGCCGCTTGAAAGCCCGGAGGCGAAGGCGGGGCTAAAAGCGCGATTGATGGAGCATGTAGATACCATCGCGGATAGCGATGTCTGCGCATTGTATCGCCGCGAATTACTCGATCGCTTTTCCGCGTTCGCCTATCCTCCCCGACCGGAACGAGCAAACTCACGGAGGAATTCTATTGGAGGATCGTGGAAAGTCGGGAATTGGAAAGGCGCAAACACCAGGCCGCAGGGGCTTTCGCAAGCCGGCCGTGAAGCTCTGCAACGCCTGATGGCAGGCGGACAGCGTTCAACCTTGCTGCGGGCGGTAATTGCTGGATTGATCAGGCATCCCGACCAGATCCAGACCCATTCAGAGGCGCTTTCGCGCCTCGCCAGACTGGACCAACATGCCGCCCCTGCAATTGAATCGCTGATAGAACTGTCGGAAACGCTTGATTCGCACGGCCAAAGCGCCATATCAGAGCCCCAAGGCTACCCTGCCCCACCGGACGACTTGCGATACGCCTTTCTAAGAGAAGGCACTCCCCCCGGTGATGCGCGCGAGGAATTGGCCGAGGCTGTGTCGTTGCTTGTTCAGAAGCCGGCCCTTGAGGCGGCCATGGCGGCCACGATTTCGCGGTTTGACGAGGATCCGGAAGGGTCCTTTGCCGAACAGTCGCGTCTTCGCGCACAGCTCACGACAGTTGAAGATCGTTTGAAAGCATTCGGACGCAAGAAGGCCGCTTTGGCAGCCGACGTAGAACAAACCGCTCCGGCGGATGATGAAGAACAGGCCGCCTCCGCGGTGGGCACGGGATAAATGCGGGAACTGGGTCGTTTGACCCGCAACCTGCACAATGGATTGATACAATTTCATGGCTTCGACCGCTAAAACGCAAGACAAAGAAGACGCTCCGCTGATCGACCTCAATGAGGCATCGGTCAAGAAGCTGATGAGCAAGGCCAAGAAAAAAGGCTACATCACTTATGATGAGCTGAATGAGGCTTTGCCTTCGGGCGAGATGAGCCCCGACCAAATCGAGGACATCCAGACCGCCCTGTCTGAAATGGGCGTGCAGATCGTCGAGAATGACGAGGAAGCCGAAGCCGAAGCGGAGGCCGAGGCCGAAGTTGAAGAAATGTCGGTCGAAACCGACGATAAGAAAAAAGACGCGAAGAAAGAGACCAAGGCCGTTGCCAAAAAGACCGGCACGGGTGAGCGGACCGATGATCCGGTGCGCATGTATCTGCGCGAAATGGGCGCGGTGGAGCTGCTTAGCCGTGAGGGCGAAATTGCGATTGCTAAGCGGATCGAATCCGGCCGCGACATGATGATCATGGGTCTGTGCCAAAGCCCGATCACCTTCCACGCCATCATCCAGTGGTCCGAAGCGTTGAACGCCGAAGACATGCAATTGCGCGAAATCCTCGATCTGGACGCGATGCTTTCCAAGGAACCGCCGCCTGACAAGATGGAGGAGGAAAACGAGGAAGACGACGGCACAATCTCTGAAGAGACCGCTGGCCCCACCATTCGCGAGGATGATGACGAGGACGACAGCGACGAAACCGCAGAGGGCGAGGACGGCGAAGAAGGCGGCGAGAAGAAGGACGACGAGGAAGAAGAGGATAACACCCTCTCCCTTGCCCAGATGGAAGCTGCGCTGAAACCCGACGCGATTGAGCGGTTTGCCCGCATCACCAAGCTATTTAAAAGTTTTGAGAAACTTCAGGCTGAGCGCGTCGAAACTCTCGCCATCGGTAATGAATTTCCGAAGGCGAAAGAAAGAAAGTACGAAAACCTTGGCGATGAGCTGACCGGCGAAGTGGAATCCATGCAGTTCCACGCGACCAAGATCGAATTTCTGGTCGACAACCTCTATGCTTTTAACCGCCGCCTGACCGCGCTGGGCGGCCAGATGCTGCGTTTGGCAGAGCGGCACAAGATCAAGCGGATCGACTTCCTCAAAAGCTATGTCGGTAATGAGCTGGACGACAGCTGGATTGCCGCCAATGCGAAGAAGGACAAGAAGTGGGCCGCCTTCGCGACAAAGGAAGACGCCGCGATTGACCGTATCCGCACGGAAATCACCGACATCGCCGCACAGACCGGCATGGCGCTCCCCGAATTTCGCCGCATCGTCAACATGGTGCAGAAAGGCGAGCGTGAAGCGCGTATCGCCAAGAAGGAAATGGTCGAGGCGAACCTGCGCCTCGTGATCTCCATCGCAAAGAAATACACCAATCGCGGACTGCAATTCCTTGATCTCATTCAGGAAGGCAATATCGGCCTGATGAAGGCCGTCGATAAATTCGAATATCGCCGCGGTTATAAATTCAGCACCTATGCAACCTGGTGGATCAGGCAGGCTATCACGCGTTCAATCGCCGATCAGGCGCGCACGATCCGCATCCCGGTCCACATGATCGAGACGATCAACAAACTGGTACGCACTTCGCGCCAGTTCCTGCACGAGGAAGGCCGCGAGCCGACACCGGAAGAAATGGCCGCGCGTCTTTCCATGCCGCTCGAAAAAGTGCGCAAGGTAATGAAGATCGCCAAAGAACCGATCAGCCTCGAAACACCCATCGGTGACGAGGAAGATTCGCATCTGGGCGACTTTATCGAGGACAAGAACGCGATCATTCCGGTCGACGCCGCCATTCAGGCGAACCTGAAGGAAACGGTCACCCGCGTCCTCGCCTCGCTGACGCCGCGCGAAGAACGTGTGCTGCGCATGCGCTTTGGCATCGGGATGAACACCGACCACACGCTTGAAGAGGTTGGCCAGCAATTCAGCGTGACCCGTGAACGTATTCGCCAGATCGAGGCAAAGGCGCTTCGCAAGCTGAAGCACCCGAGCCGGTCGCGCAAGATGCGGTCGTTCTTGGATCAGTAAATGAGGCCCCTGATGATGTGGAATGCTCTCAAGAAGATAGCCGTGCCCGCAGGTTTGGTGATGGCGAATCTTTCATTGGTCTCGCCTGTCCATGCGCAAGAGGCACAGTACGTTGCTCCAGCTGACGAGCTTGCCGAGGCAATGGCCATTATGGAGGCGATGTTTCCCGCTGACACCCGCGAGCAGATGATGCTTGATCTGGTCGCATCGATGGGTGACCAGATGGCGGCCGCCATGATGCAAGGTCCGATCTTTGAAGAGCCCGGTATTCGGGCGATCATGGAAGAATTTCTGGCTGAGCTGCCCGAGACGATGCGGCCCGCGATTGTCGGATATCTGCCGCAAATGATCAATTCGACCGCTATTGCATATACGCGCGAGTTCACTCTGGAAGAATTGCGCGACATCAGCGCATTTGCAGCAACACCGAGCGGAAAGCGATATTTGGCCAAGGTCCAAAGCCTTTTGAATGACCCGGCAGTGGCAGAGACGAACCAAGCGTTCTTCGAGGAAGTATCGTTAGTTCAGCAGGACAAAGCTCAGGAAATTCGCCAGAAGGTTGAGGCTTTTCTGAAGGAGAATCCCGAAGTTCTAGAACGGCTTCAGGCAGCCGGGGTTGACCAGGGCAGTTGAGTATTCGGTTCGGGCGATTGCCCTTTTACTGCATGTTTAATCTGGTCCTGATCTCAATTTTTGACCACTGAGTTTGTCGCTTCATCGGACCTGCAACGCATGAAAATCATCGCCATCGTCAGCCAAAAGGGCGGCTCAGGCAAGACCACGCTCGCCGTGCACATCGCCACGCGCGCGGCGCAGGCGGGGCATGAAAGCTGTGTGATTGATACCGATCCTCAGGCAACCGCCGCCGTATGGTCAGACTGGCGTGGGGATTTTCTGCCCGTGGTGGTCACCAGCCCCCCTGCCCGCCTCGCCCGCACGATTGAAAGCGCGAAAAAGAACGGCGTCGATTTTGTCGTGATCGACACGCCTCCCCATGCCGACGCAGCAGCGCGCGAAGCAATCAAGATCGCGGACATCGTTCTGGTCCCGACCAAACCGCGCGCATTCGACCTTGCGGCGCTTGAGCCGATTGCGGACCTTGTAAGTTACGCGAAAAAACCGAGCTTTGTGGTGTTGAACTCCGTGCCTGCAGGCGCGACGGTCCTTACGGAAGATGCCCGCGTCACTGCTCGAGAGATGGGGCTGGATATTTGTCCAGTCACTCTGGGCGACCGCGCCGCCTTCCACCGCTCCAGCGCCAAGGGCGAAATCGCAAGCGAGAGCGAACCCGGCGGAAAAGCGGCCAGCGAAGTGGACGCATTGTGGACATGGCTGTCAGACCAGATCGCCGACTAAGTCGATATTCCAGCTAGTATCGGCGACCGCGATCATCTTCGAAACTGCGCGCGCGCAGCGGATATTTCAGTTTGTAGCTTTCACCAACACTCGGCTCTGGCCCGACCGGAAGGGCACTCGAGCGCCGCTTTAGCTTTCGCAGCTTCTCGGGCGGTATCGGTGACCATTCGACTGTGTTGCGAGCGGTCAGCGCGAAATCACCCGCAACCGTCAGTTCGCCCGCACGCACCTCAATCACGGGCGCTTCCTCCCCATAGCCGCGGCTCGGAAAGGACACCGTCTCGCCCATCCCCGCAAACTTCACATCGACAATGCAACGTTCATCGGGAGCGGGAACCTTGGAACATTTCGCGCCATGGCCTGCGAGGCGATAGCGACCGGGGTGAAGCTGCACCATGCGCGGCTTGTACTTCACCGTTGAATTGCCGAACGGCAGCGGGGATTGCGACCGGCTGAAACGGACCACGTCAGTGGCAATGTCAATGCTGCCGCCTTCGCGCACGAAATACAGATCAAGCGTGGCGAGCAGGTACAATTCACTGCGCACAGAAATGATCACGGCCCCGTTCCCCGGTTCAAGCTTTGAGGCTTTGGACAGCTTGGCCGGCGCGAAACCGGAAGTCCCCGTGCTCGGTTTGCCGACGGACTCTCTCTCAATTTGACTTTCACCCTGCCCATTTCCCTGGGCAGCAAGTGGTGCTGTGATGAACGCCGAAAGGCCAATCAGCACTGCAAAGCAAGCATTCATCAGCAATCGCAGCATAGCGGTGATCCGTAACAGCCCTTATTCGATCTCTGCTTGGGCGATTATACCCGCAAGCACAAGGGCATGGCGAACAGTGCCTTCAGGCTAGAGCATCATTGATCCTGATTACTCCAACTTCAGAACAAACTGCCGCATTTCATCAAATGCCAGTTGCCACTGCGGCATTTTACCCGCAGCGTTGGCAAATGCTTCTTTCCTCAAAGCTTTCGCCGTTTCACGCCGCTCTTGCCGCAACCATCCTAATAGGCATACCCGCTCAGGCAACAAAGCCTGATAAAGGGGCAGCAGGCGCAGCAGCCGAGCCGGCAACGGCAGGGACAGCCTCCGCTCCGCAGAGCACGGCCAAGGCGATTAATCCGGAGGCGATGTCGCTTGCTGCCGAAATTGTGAGGATCGGCTATCCCAAGGACAAGCGCGAGGCGCTCTTCTTTGGAACGATGGATGCAACGGTGGTCCAGATGCGCGAAGCAATCGCGCCCTCCCTGCCAAAAAATGACCCTGCGGTTCTGGCGATTCTCGATGACTGGATTGTCGAATACACAGAGGAATCAAAGCTGGTCTTGCGCAAACATATCCCGGCAATCATGGCGGGAATGACACAGGCCTATGCGTCGATTTTCACCCATGAAGAACTGAGCGATATTCTGGCCTTCGTCAAAACCCGCAGCGGACAGCGGTATTTCGAGATGAGCCCCGCAGTCCTTGGTGAGAAGGGTTTTGCCGATGCGAACCAGCGCTATCTCGACGAATCGGTGGCCATGCTGGGTCCGGCACAAAAAGAGCTTCAAGCCCGGCTTCAGGATTATTTTGCCAAAAAGGCATCCAGCAGCGCCTCTCCGGATACGTGAGATCGCAAGGTCGAGCGAATAGAGCGACATACTGACGCAGCACGCCGGGACATCAACTTTACGCAATTCGACCGTTCTGGTGGTCGCGTCGCACATCTCGCTTCTAGACACTGGCAGACTGGATCACTTGAATCCGGTTTGAAGAATATCAGATCGCAACGCTCGGATGGTTTTTATGTCAGACGCTGCCGGTGTCGGTCGCGATCGCATTGCTATTCTATGTCCTGGTTGATCGCCCGGCTGAAAATGACCATTACGATTTAATGGACAAGCGCCGCTTGCCCATGCGCGAGTTGGCTTGACACGTTTCGGGATCTCTTGGCCGGCACGAAATTGACCGATACCATGAAAATGCCACGATACAGAGCCATTGCAGGGCCAGTTTCGCGGGGTATTCCACGTTCCTCATCAGGATTGGACTGGAGGGAATCGCCGCGTGCGGCTATACGACCAGTTATGCGTATCGCAATTGCTTCAGATCACGCTGCGACCGATTTAAAGGCGCAGCTTGCCGAATGGCTGATGGATGAAGGGCACGAGGTCGCCGACCTGGGCCCTGACCCGGGTGAGAGTGTCGACTATCCCGATTATGGCTACAAACTGGCCGAAGTCATCGCTGATGGCACCGTGGAATACGGTATTGGGCTGTGCGGATCGGGCATTGGGATCTCCATGAGCATGAACCGTCACCCTGCCGTGCGCTGTGCCCTCGTCTCAGAGCCGCTGTCCGCCGCGCTTGCTCGCGAGCACAATGATGCGAACGCGATTGCCCTTGGCGCGCGATTGACGGGCATCGAAATGGCCAAGTCTTGCGTAGCTACCTTTATCAGTACCGAATTTGCCGATGCCGGTGACCCCAATGGGCGCCATCAGCGCCGGGTCGCGAAACTCGGAACGCCGCCAATCCTGTCCGACCACATAGAGACCCACCAATGAGCACTCAGCCCTCAGACGTCATCAACCCAATGGATTCGTTCTGGAACGATGATCTCGCCACCGCAGATCCCGAAATCGCAGCAGCTATCGACAAGGAACTGCGCCGACAGCAGGACAAGATCGAGCTTATCGCGAGCGAGAACATCGCAAGTCGTGCCGTGCTCGAAGCGACGGGCAGTGTCCTTACCAACAAATATGCCGAGGGCTATCCGGGCAAGAGATATTACGGCGGATGCGACTATGCCGACCTAGTCGAAACGCTGGCGATTGACCGGGCAAAGCAGCTGTTCGGCTGTAACTTCGCCAATGTTCAGCCCAATTCAGGCAGCCAGATGAATCAGGCCGTGTTTCTTGCTCTGCTGGAGCCGGGTGACACTTTCATGGGCCTTGACCTGAATTCAGGCGGTCACCTGACTCACGGCTCGCCCGTCAATATGAGCGGCAAGTGGTTCAACCCCGTCAGCTATGGCGTGCGTAAGGATGACGAGTTGATCGACATGGACGCCGTTGCCGCAACCGCTCGCGAACATAAGCCCAAGCTGATCATTTGCGGTGGCACGGCCTATTCCAGGCAGTGGGACTTTAGCGCGTTCCGCGCGATCGCCGATGAAGTCGGCGCGATCCTGCTGTGCGATATGAGCCATATTTCCGGTCTCGTCGCAGGCGGCGCGCACCCCTCGCCCTTCCCGCATTGCGACATCGTCACCTCCACCACGCACAAATCTCTGCGTGGGCCGCGCTCGGGCATCATGCTGTGGAATGACGAGAAATTCACCAAGCCGCTCAACATGGCCGTGTTCCCCGGCCTTCAGGGCGGGCCGTTGATGCATGTCGTCGCCGCCAAGGCCGTGGCCTTCCGCGAAGCGCTGCAACCAGAATTCAAGACCTACGCCCACCGCATCGTAGAGAATGCCCGTGCGCTCGCTGCCAGCCTTGAAGAGAACGGGCTGCGCATCTGTTCGGGCGGCACGGATAACCACTCCATGCTGGTTGACCTGACGGCGAAGGACGTAACCGGCAAAGCGGCGGAAAAGGGCCTCGACCGGGCATGGCTCACTTGCAACAAGAACGGCATTCCCTTCGATACGCGCTCTCCGTTTGTCACGAGCGGCATCCGCCTGGGGACCCCTGCGGGCACGACGCGCGGCTTTGGCCCGGTCGAATTCCGCACGATTGGCGCGCTGATTGCCGAAGTGGTCGATTGCCTCTCCGCAAACGGTCCGGAAGGCGATGCGCAGGTCGAAGAAGGCGTGCGCGGCCGCGTAGCCGAACTGTGCGCCAACTTCCCCGTTTACCCCGGAATGTGAGGGACACATGAGCGATAACAATCAGGACTGGGTCGAAGACGCCAAGGAAGAAATCACAGGCATGGGCAAGGAAGGGATGCATCATCCCTCGACCAAGCCTGTGCTGATCGGTGCAGGGATCGGCGCACTGGCCGGTGCACTGGTTATAGGTGGCCCCCTATTGGGCGGTCTCGCAGGCGCAGGAATTGCGCTTTACCAGCGGATCAAGAAGTAACTCTGACCGGATGCGTTGCCCTTTCTGCGCTCACGATGACAGTCAGGTAAAGGACAGTCGTCCAACCGAAGACGCCACGTCGATCAGGCGGCGGCGGCAGTGTTCGTCGTGCGGGGCGCGTTTCACCACTTTTGAGCGCGTGCAGCTGCGCGAGGTTGTGGTGGTGAAGGCGCACCCCGATAGCGGCGAATCACGACGCGAACCCTTTGACCGTGGAAAGCTGGAGCGCTCAGTCGCACTCGCCTGCCGCAAGCGCGGCGTAACGCAGGAACAGATTGACCGGCTGGTGTCCGGCATTCAGCGGCAGGTTGAAACCGCAGGCGATGCCGAAGTGCCCTCGGCACGGATCGGAGAGCTGGTGATGGACGGTCTGCGCGGGATCGATTCGGTCGCCTACATCCGGTTTGCCAGTGTGTATCGCGACTTTTCCGAGGCGCGGGATTTTGAGGAATTTGCTCACACGGTATCCGAAGCGGCACGGGACTGACGCGAGCCCGATGTCTTCACAAAAACCAGCGATCGTTCTGATCCGCCCGCAACTGGGTGAGAATATCGGCAAAGCTGCCCGCGCGATGCTCAATTTCGGGCTCACGGATATGCGGCTGGTTGCGCCGCGCGATGGCTGGCCCAATCCGTCTGCAGGCCCTGCCGCCGCAGGCGCGGACGCAGTGCTCGATCAGGCGAAAGTTTATGAGACGACAGCCGAGGCGGTGGCCGATTGCCAGCATGTCTATGCGACCACGGTGCGAAAGCGCGGCGTCATAAAGCCGGTGATCGGAGCCGATGGAGCCGCGCGGTTGATCCATTCCGAGCCGGGCCGCCATGCGATCCTGTTCGGGCCGGAACGCTCTGGAATGGAGACAGAAGATGTGTCCCTCGCCCGGCATATCCTGACTGTGCCTATCAATCCGGAGTTCGGCTCGCTTAATCTGGCACAGGCTGTAATTCTGGTTGCTTATGAGTGGTCACGCATCGGGCGCGAAAGTGAACAGGTCGAAACCAATCTGGTTCAACCCACCGCCGAAGACGCTGTTCTGCCCCCTGCCCCGCAAAGCGAACTCGATGGCCTGATCGACCATCTGGACGGGATGCTGCGGCCCAGGGGATATTTTCTGCCGCCCGCTCGCGCAGAAGCGACCAAGCGCACCTTGCGCAGCGTGCTGACGAAACCGGGCTGGAACCACCTCGAAGTGCGAACTTTGCGGGGCATCCTGAGCACGCTCGAGCGAAAACCGCGCGACGGTAACTGAGGCAGCTCTACTCACACAGTTATTGACTGCGCGCGCGATCCTGCTATCCGCGCGTGTTCGCAAATTGGTTCCGCACCCCGGTGAAGCGGCAACCGCGTCTGATCCAATATTCAGACGGAGCGATGCCGGGTTAGACGTCTGCCACTGGGGCAGATCAGCAAATTTGAAGGAAAGACTTATGTCAAAGCGCAAGAGCGCCAAGTACAAACTCGACCGCCGGATGGGTGAAAACATCTGGGGTCGTCCCAATTCTCCGGTGAACAAGCGTTCTTACGGCCCGGGCCAGCATGGTCAGCGTCGCAAGAGCAAGATGAGCGACTTCGGTCTTCAGCTGCGTGCCAAGCAAAAGCTGAAAGGCTATTACGGCGACGTGACCGAGAAGCAGTTCCGCTCCACGTATAAGGACGCCACCCGTATGAAGGGTGACACCGGTCAAAACCTGATCGGCCTGCTGGAGCGCCGTCTGGATATGATCGTGTATCGCGCGAAATTCGCCCCGACGATCTTTGCCGCGCGTCAGATCGTCAACCACGGCCACATCTATGTCGACGGTGTGAAGTGCAACATTCCCTCACGTCGCTGCGATGTTGGTGCGGTCATCAGCCTCGGTCCCAAGGCCAAGGAAATGGCTCTGGTCATTGAAGCACAAAGCCTGCCCGAGCGTGAAATTCCCGACTATGTCGTGCCCGAAGGCAACGACAAGGTCGCATTCAGCCGCGTGCCGAAGCTTGACGAAGTGCCTTATCCGGTAACGATGGAACCGAACCTCGTGGTCGAATTCTACTCGCGCTGATCCGGATACGGGTTACCGAGAATTGAGGCGGTCCTTCGGGGCCGCCCTTTTCTTTTGGTGGATTCAACTCGTTTGGACCGTACCTAAATCGTCAACAGGTTGGAGATCATCCGGCCATGGCGCGCTCGATACCATTGCAAATGATTTGGGGTTCGAGGAGGACGCGCGGGCGTCGATCTCGATCAAGATCGCTTTGGTTGAATCCTCGTCTGCTCCGATGGAGGCCACGAGCGAATCTGTGGGGCGCCAAGTGTATTTGTTGCCACTCAGCATCCCTCTCAACCGGGCTTTGCGCGCGTCAGCCAGCGAGGATGATTTTCTCAGCTGAAGCCAGTGCGTCAACGAAATCGCTGTAAGAGTGCCCAAGGCACCGATCAAAGCGCCACGAACTGCTGCCCGACCCGCATCAAGCGCCATCACACAACCCTCCTCTCATCCTGTCAGACAGAAATTCCTCTGACCGGCTTGGAAAGTCAGCGCGGCATCAGGATCTAACCGCGCGTTCTGTCCCAGACGTCGAATTCATAGGCAATGGAGCCTTCGACCAAACGCTCCCAAATGTCTGCGATCACATCGTCGGGTAGACCGTTGGCCTCTGCCTCCGCCACGGCTGCCGCGATCACACTGGCCTTGCGGTCCTCATCGCGCACGGCATCGCGGTTCGGTTTGATCCGGGCGGCAGCGCGCATATAGCCAAAGCGGCGATCCAGCAGAGCGACCAGTTCGCGATCTGTCGCGTCAACGCCTTCGCGCACCTCGATCATGGTTTCGCACTTGTCAGGAGCTTTCGGCATCAATCAGTTGTTTCCAAGGTAGTTGCGCCGAAAGTCGGCGGCGAAGTCGGTAAATCGTTGCTGCTCAATGGCATCGCGCATCGCCCGCATCAAGCTTTGGTAGAAAGCAAGATTGTGTTCGGTCACCAGCATTGCGCCCAGTATCTCGCCCGACTTCACCAGATGGTGGAGGTAAGCGCGCGAATAGTCGCGTGACGCCGCGCAATCGGAAGTCGCATCCAGCGGCTCTTGATTCTCGGCAAAGCGCGCGTTGCGCAAGTTTATGGGGCCATTCCAGGTGAAGGCCTGCCCATTTCGACCAGAGCGCGTGGGCAGGACGCAATCGAACATGTCGATCCCGCGCTCAACCGCACCGACCAGATCGTCGGGTTTACCCACTCCCATCAAGTAACGCGGGCGATTTTTTGGAAGCTGCTCGGGTGCGTAATCGAGCACGCCGAACATCGCCTCCTGCCCCTCGCCTACAGCCAAGCCACCAACCGCATACCCATCGAAGCCGATTTCGGTGAGCTTATCCGCGCTGATCTGCCTCAAGTCGCGGTCCAGCGCCCCCTGCTGAATGCCGAACAGAGCAGATCGCGACGCATGGTCGTCTCCGCTGTCAAAACCCTCGCGGCTGCGCTGTGCCCAGCGCATCGAAAGCTCCATGCTCTGCGCGATCTCGTCACGAGGACGGTCCGCGCGCGGGCATTCATCGAAAGCCATGACAATATCGGAACCCAGCAACCGTTGAATCTCCATCGAGCGTTCGGGCGTCAGCATATGCTTTGACCCGTCTAGATGGCTGCGAAATTCCACGCCCTGCTCAGTAAGTTTGCGCAAGTCGGACAGGCTCATCACCTGATAGCCGCCGCTATCGGTCAGGATCGGGCGGTCCCAGTTCATGAAATTATGCAAGCCGCCAAGACGCGCCATGCGCTCTGCACCGGGACGCAGCATCAAGTGATAGGTGTTGCCAAGAATAATGTCCGCACCCAGCGCGCGCACGGATTCAGGCTTCATCGCCTTCACCGTGGCTGCTGTGCCCACAGGCATGAAAGCTGGCGTCTGGATGTCGCCGCGCCGCATTGAAATGGTTCCGCGCCGTGCGCGACCATCCGTGCCGTGTAGGGTGAAGGAAAAGCGGTCTGCCATAATCTGGCTGCGCTAACCGCTTAGGTTTGCGCTGTCACCCTTCGAAAGATGCGACCGCAGATCTTACGAAAAAGGGACCGATGCTGCATTCAGCATCGGTCCCCAATGCCAGCGAAATGCGATTTAGAAGTTAATCAGGAAACCGGCACTAGCGCGCACAGAATCGAACGCGATCGTATCGAGGTTCATCCGGAAACTGCCCGGACCGACCGGAAGCTCAACGCCAGCACCGACCAGATAGTCGCCTTCGCTCGTGTCGATGCCGTCAAAAGCTTCACCAAAATCGACGTCCACCACTTCACCGGGATCGATGTCGACTTCCTGATATCCGCCACGCAGGTAGTACTTCGAACCATTCGCCGTGGCGAAACCGAAACGGACCGAACCGCCAAACTCATTGTCGATCACATCTGTACCGATGTGAAAGTTGCCTTCAACACCAGCAAAAAGGTTGTCTCCGACGGCAACATCATATCCGGCAACCACACCGATGATCGGGCTCGCATCATCAAATTCGATGCCGTCCACGTCTTCATCAGTCACGCCAAGGTCATGATAGCCTGCCGAAACCCCAACAAACGCACCAGTCGCAGCATCATTGCTTGTCTGCGCCATCGCGACGCCAGGAGTGCACACTGCTGCAACACCGGCAGCACATAGAACCAATTGTTTTTTCATATTATATACCTGTAAAAATTCTAGGGGCGCGCCGTTACAGCGCGTGTCATCGCCAATGTGGGTAAAGTGCTTTCCAGAGGCTTAATGGTTACCAAGCCGGTCAAGAAATGTGCGGCTTTCCATGTGATCGGCGTGCCAGCGTGCTATTCGCGCAGCCTCCACCCCGTGCTGAAGATGTAAGCGATGATGGCTGTGCACAGCGCCAGAAAGGCCAGAGTAAGCCCCAAAGACACAGCAATCGACACATCGGACGTGCCATAAAACGTCCAGCGCAAACCGCTCACCAGAAAGGCAATCGGATTGGCCAGAGCCACGGTATTCCACGGCGCGGGCAGCATATCGAGCGAATAGAATGTCCCGCCCAGAAATGTCAGCGGAGTAAGGATCAGGACGGGGATAATCCCAAGTTTCTCAAAGCTGTCTGCCCAGATGCCGAGAATGAATCCGAACAGCGAAAAGCTCGCCGCAACCAGCATGATATAGCCCAGCGCAAACAATGGATACTTGATTTCGTAGTCGACGAAGAAAGTCGCAGTGCCCAGGATGATACCGGCAAGGATCAGGCTCTTGGTCGCGGCCGCTCCGACAAAACCAACAAGCGTTTCAGCCACGCCGACGGGCGCCGATAGCAGTTCGTAAATGGTACCGGTAAAGCGGGGCATGTAGATGCCGAAACTGGAATTGCTGGTCGTCTCTCCCAGCAAGGTCAGCATCAGCAGTCCCGGAATGATGAAAGCCGAATATTCGATCCCGTCGATCGGCTCCATCCGGCTGCCAATCGCGCTGCCAAACACGATGAAATAAAGCGATGTGGTGAGCACGGGCGCAAGGATCGATTGGAATGCGGTACGAATGGCACGCATCAATTCGCGTTTGTAGATCGACCATGCGCCTCTGGCGTTGAAGCTCATGCCGCGTCTCCCTCAGAGCCCTGTGCGCCATTCGCGACCAGATCGACAAAGATATCTTCGAGTGAACTGTCGTGAATGTCGATGCCGGTATAATCGATGCCCGCCGCAATCAGCGCCTTTGTCAGGGCCGCTACTTCGGCGCGCCCTCCCCCTGTTCCATTGCCGCCGCGATAACACAGCTCGCGCCCGTCCGCGCGCAGCTCAACCGGAAATGCGGCGATAGCATCGGGAAGCTGCGTCAGGGGGGCGCCAAGTTCGATAATCGCCTCGGTCGTTCCCAGTCGCTCCATCATGGACGCCTTGTCATCGATCATCAGGATGCGCCCGCTACGGATGATTCCGACACGGTCGGCCATCAACTCGGCTTCCTCAATATAATGCGTGGTGAGGATAATCGTGGTCCCGCGCTCCCTCAGAGCGCCAATCTGCTCCCACATACCCTTGCGCAATTCCACGTCAACGCCCGCCGTCGGCTCATCAAGGAACAGCAGATCAGGCTCATGCGCCAGCGCTTTGGCGATTAGAACGCGCCGCTTCATTCCGCCCGAAAGCTCGCGAATTTGGCTATCGCGCTTCTCCCACAGGCTGAGCGAGCGCAGAATATCCTCGATGCGCGCCTTGTCCGGCGGATATCCAAACAGTCCGCGCGAATAGGAAACCGCGCGCTGAACCGTCTCGAACATATCTGTGCTAAGCTCTTGCGGGACCAGCCCGATCCGCGCACGCGCAGCCCGCCAATTGGTTGCCAGATCATACCCGAACGCGGTCATACTTCCCGAAGTCGGCCTCACCAGGCCGCACACCGCCCCGATTAAGGTCGTCTTGCCCGCACCATTTGGCCCGAGAAGCGCGAAGATCTCTCCGGGGCGGATATTCAGATCAACCCCGTCAAGCGCCTTGACCCCGCCAGAATAAACCTTGGTCAGGCCGGTGATTGTGAGGATGGATTGCGAGGTCATGCGACCCCGCTACGGCAGCAGCAGGGAACTGTCACCATAGGAATAGAAACGATATTTCTGCGCGATAGCATGAGCATAGGCCGCCATCATCCGATCCCGCCCGATCAGCGCGCTGACCAGCATCATCAAAGTCGATTTGGGCAAATGAAAGTTGGTCATCAAACCGTCCGTACCTTTGAAACGATAGCCGGGAGTAATGAAGATATCAGTGTCGCCTTCAAACGGCTGAATGATACGGTTTTCATCCGCAGCACTTTCCAGCAGGCGCAGCGATGTTGTACCCACCGCGATAATGCGACCGCCCTTCTCGCGCGCAGCATTCAGGCGATCCGCCGTGCCCGCCTCTATCCGGCCGAATTCGGAATGCATGGCATGGTCATCTGTGTCATCAGCCTTCACCGGAAGAAACGTGCCCGCGCCAACATGCAGGGTCAGCGTTTCTCGCCCGATGCCGCATTCATCCAGAGCCTTAACCAGTCGATCGGTAAAATGCAGCGAAGCTGTGGGCGCGGCAACCGCACCATCCTCTTTCGCAAACATCGTCTGATAGTCTTCGTAATCACGCTCATCGATACCACGCTTTTGCGCGATATATGGAGGCAACGGCATTGTGCCTGCACGGTCCAGAAGCACCTCAACGGGCTCGCTGCCTTCGAACAGCAAGGTCATCGATCCGTCTTCGTGGCGCGTCTCTGCAATGGCTGTGACCCCGCCGCCAAAGATCAGCTGATCGCCCGCTTTCACACGTTTTGCATTGCGGATGAAGGCCTGCCAGCGGCGCAGATCGATACGTTTGTGCAGGGTCGCGCCGATCCTTGCCTCGCCGCCCGCCCGCCTTCCTTCAAGTTGGGCGGGAATCACCCGAGTATCGTTGAAAACCAACACATCGCCCGGCGACAGAAGCGACGGCAGATCAAGCACGCCAGCATCTTCAAACGGCGCATCCATCCCGCGCACTACCAGCATTTTGGCTGCATCGCGCGGGCGCACGGGGCGCAAAGCTATGCGTTCGGGTGGCAGCTCGAAATCAAACAGGTCAACACGCATGGGCGCGCTCCTAGTCCGTTCGCCTTGCGGGTGGAACTACTTTCACGAAGCACCGAAAAGACGACCGCCCTGATAAAACGGCGCTACTGACTTTCGAGCGGCGCGCTCAGCAAGTCGGCGCTGATATCAGATTGAATCTGCGGTGTTTCAGGTGCGGGAGGTGGGCGATTATCGCTCGCCATCGACGCCTGCAAGATGCGTGTCGGACGCTGAGGGGGCTCACCTCGATTGATCGCATCGACACCGGCCATATTCTCGATCACGCGACCAAAATTGGTGTAGCGCTTATCCAGGCTGAAACGCGGATAGAACACGATAAAAAACTGGCTGTTGGCGCTGTCGTCCGTGGCGGCGCGCGCCATCGCGAGTGTACCGCGCACATGTGGCATAGGATTGAATTCTTCCTTAAGGTCCGGAAGCTGCGATCCGCCCTGCCCCGTGCCCGTTGGGTCACCGCCCTGCGCCATGAAGCCGTCGATCACGCGGTGGAAAATGATGCCGTCGTAAAAGCCTTCGCGGGTCAGTGTCTTGATACGCTCCACATGCGCGGGTGCCCATTGCTCCATGAGCCGGATTTTGATGCGTTCACCGTTTGACAGGTCCAGCACCCAGATATTGTCGGGGTCTTTGGTAACATCATAGTCGATCGGCGGATAGCTGCGGGCGCGCACAGGAGTTTCTGCTTCTTCCGCAGCCTCCTCAAAAGCCTCTTCGACATCTTTCGAAGGAGCCTCATTCTCGGGCTCTTCGGCCTCTGGCTGCGCCGCAGTCTCAGCATCCTGTGCAAAGGCGGTCGCGGGCGCGCTCATGGCTAGAATGGCTGCAATTCCGGTAGCCAAAGCACAGGTTAAAACGGATCGGGACATATTGGTATCTTTATCTCGTCAAAAAAATGAGCCCTGCGTCTAACGATGCACGCATGACACTTCAATGAATGATCGAGGCCGCATCCCCCAATGCTCGTAATGCGCAACTGCTGCTACAGATCGCCCTTGCGGCCAATCACCTCAACGCGTGCCAAGACTTCGGCTTTGACCGGAGGGCTCACAAATTTGGAAATCTCTCCGCCATACAGCGCAATTTCCTTCACCAGTTTGCTGGCGATGGGCTGCAGGCAGACGTCCGCCATGAGGAAAACCGTCTCCACCTCATCATCAAGCTGCTGGTTCATGCCCGCCATCTGATATTCATACTCAAAATCCGCAACCGCGCGCAGACCGCGAATGATCATACTGGCTCCTTGCGAATGCGCAAATTTCACGAGCAGCGAATTGAACCCGATGACTTTCACATTGCCCAGGCCGAGATTCGCGACCTCACGTTCCACCATTGCAAAGCGTTCTTCGGTGGAAAACATGGGGTTTTTGGACGGATTGGTTGTCACCCCGATAATCAGTGTATCAACCAGTTTTGACCCGCGCCGGATAATGTCGGCATGGCCCAGGGTGATTGGGTCGAATGTACCGGGATAAATCCCTACGCGCGCTGTCATTGCTTTATCCTCTCCCATTCGATCACCGTGCCGTCAGTTGAAACCTGCAACCCAATAATCAGGGTCTCGCGATAGCCGTCTTCCAGTTCGCCGACAAATTCGCCGCGCTCATTGGCGCGCAGACCGCGCCGCAACGCGGCTTCGCGAAGGTCTTCGACACATTTATTCTGCACCCCGAAAGCGGTGCGATATTCATGCGCGTCAGTCTTTGCATTATCCTTGAACATGGAGCCCAGGATGGCGGCGTCATCGCACTTTTCGGTTTTGAACGCGGCGGCCAGACACTCGACCTGACCCTGTGCGTCACGTCCGCAAGCGTCGGTTTGATATTGAGAATCCGGACCGTTGGCGCGAGGACTTGGCTCAGGCGCAACCTCGGTTCGCGGCTCCGCCTGATCGGCCACCGGCTCAGCATCACCGCACCCCGTCAGGACACCCGCCAGCGCTGCAAGCGGCAGTAAAAGGCGTGTCAACGGTCTCGCTCGACAATAAAGCGGGCGAGCGCGCGCAGCATATCGGCTTCAGACCCGTGCGAGCCGAGATGCGCAATCGCCTGATCGACCAGAGCGCGCGCCTGTTCACGCGCCTTTTCCGCGCCCATCAGTGTTACGAAGGTCTGCTTGCCTTGCTCTTCGTCCTTGCGCAGCGCCTTGCCGGCCTTGTCCTGATCGCCTTCGACATCGAGCAAGTCATCGGCGATCTGGAAGGCAAGACCAATATCGCGTGAATAGGCCCGCAGATGCGCGCGACCTTCCGGAGGAACCTTGCCCAGGATCGCCCCCATCTCGACGCTAGCTGCCAGCAATGCGCCTGTTTTCAATTGCTGGAGGCGCGTGATGGTGTGGAGGTCGTAATCGACGCCCTCTTCATCTGCGACCATGTCCATCATCTGGCCGCCCGCCATGCCGTTCATGCCACTGGCCGCGCCCAGCGTCGCGATCAGTTCGGAACGGGTAAATGGATCGGTGCTGGTCCCGCTATCCGCCAGGATCTCGAAAGCCAGCGCATGGAGCGAATCTCCCGCTAGCACTGCTGTTGCCTCGTCAAATTCGTTATGCAGCGTCGCCTTGCCATGGCGCAGGTCATCATCGTCCATGCAGGGCAGATCATCGTGGATCAGCGAATAGACATGGATGGCCTCCACCGCTGTGCCCGCGTTCAAAGCGCAGGTGCGGTTGACGCCAAACAGCTCTGCCGTGCTGACCACAAGAAACGGACGCACCCGCTTGCCTCCGCCAATCGCGGCGTAACGCATTGCCTCAACCAGGCGCGCACGCGTGTCATTCGGCACCGGCAAGAAAGCATCGAAAACGGAGTCCACTTCCTGCTGGACCCGTTTCAGGCCTTCGCCAAGCGCGTTGCTCTCTACGCCCACCAGAGTCATGATTACTGGCCTCCATCCAGAGGAGTCGTCCCGTTGGGCGTGCCATCTGCACCGGTCACGATCTTTTCGATCCGGGCCTGCGCGGAATCGAGCCGTTTCTGGCAGGCGGCGCGCAGTTTCTCGCCGCGCTCATAAAGATTGATCGATTGGTCCAACGGCACGTCACCGCGTTCCAGGTTCGTCACGATCTCTTCAAGCGCGCGCAGCGCTTCTTCAAAGCTCATGTTCTCGATATCGCCGCTATTAAAAGCGGAACCGTTTCCCTCATCCATGCGTCAGAGCAATGACTACGCAGAGGCGCAGGGTCAAGACTGCGCGCGAACAGGGAAGATTGAAATGACCAAGTATCTTATCGCCTACGGTATAGCGGCGGTGGCCTTTGGCACGTTGGACGCGATCTGGTTGCGCTGGGCCGGCGAAAATTTCTACCGTCCCATCATCGGAGAAATCATGGCCGATGAATTCGATATGGGCGCAGCGGGAGTTTTCTATTTCCTGTATCTGGGCGGCATGGTCTGGTTCGCCGTCAAACCCGGGCTGGAAACCGGATCGGTCCTGACAACGCTTGTGAATGGCGTGTTGCTGGGCGCGCTATGTTATGCGACCTATGATCTCACCAGCCAGGCTGTCCTCAAAGTGTGGTCGACCAAGATCAGCGTTGTGGACATAGCCTGGGGGGCCTTTGCGACTGGCACTGCAAGCACTATCGCGACATGGGGAACTTTGAAACTAACCAGCTAACAACACAGCTAACGACAAACAGGGGTCGCATTTGTTCATCGGTCATTTTGCACCGGCCTTCGTCGCCGCGGCGCTCGGCCCGCGCGCACCAAAGCTGGGCACAGCCTTTGTCGCGGCACAATTGGTGGACTGGGCATTCTTCGTCTTCGCGATGATCGGGCTGGAAAAAATGCGGATTGAGCCCGGCGCGACCGAGATGGTGCCATTCGACCTGTACTATGTGCCCTATACGCACAGCCTACTGGGCGCAGCGGTGTGGGCGATTGGCTTTGCCGTGATTATCGCGATCACTCAGAAGAACACTCTTGGCGGAGTGCTCGCAGGCTTGGTTGTGGTGTCGCACTGGCTGCTCGATCTGGTGGCGCATCGCCCTGATCTGACGATTGCCGGAGGTGAGCGGACTTATGGCTTTGGCCTGTGGAACTACCCCGTAATCGCCATGCCACTCGAAATCGGCATCACTTTGGCAGCAGGGGTGTTCTATCTGCGCAGAACGAGAGGCCCGATTGGCCCGCCGCTGGTTTTGCTGGGCTCACTTTTGCTGCTGCAAGCGGTCAACTGGTTTGGCCCCGAGCCGACTGAGGCGGGACTGTTTGTATACGTGCAGGCCCTGATCGCCTTTGGTGTTTTGACGATAATCGCCGCATGGGTCGGGGAGAATCGCTATTTTGTTCTGCGCGGCGGCTTGGCGACGCCGAGCGGCTGATTTATGCGCATTTCGCATGAGCGAAATCACCCCTGACATCGTCGAGTCTCACGGGCTCAGTCCTGAAGAATATGACCGCGTCCTTTCCGGATTGGGGCGAGAGCCGAATCTTGTCGAGCTCGGCATCTTTTCGGTCATGTGGTCAGAGCATTGCTCCTACAAATCTTCGCGCCTGCATCTGAAGAAGCTTCCCACCGAAGCGGAATGGGTGATCTGCGGCCCCGGCGAAAATGCCGGTGTCATTGACATCGGCGATGGTCAGGCGGCGATCTTCAAGATGGAGAGCCACAACCATCCCTCTTACATTGAGCCATATCAGGGGGCAGCGACCGGCGTTGGCGGCATTTTGCGCGATGTCTTCACCATGGGCGCGCGGCCTGTGGCCAATATGAACGCGCTACGCTTTGGCCGGCCAGATCACCCCAAGATGAAGCATCTTATGCAAGGTGTAGTGTCCGGCATTGGCGGATATGGCAATTGCGTGGGCGTGCCGACCGTGGGCGGAGAGACCAATTTCCATCCGGCCTATGACGGCAATATCCTCGTCAATGCGATGACGGTCGGCATCGCGGACACCGACAAGATTTTCTATTCCGCCGCCACCGGTCTGGGCAATCCCATCGTCTATGTCGGCTCCAAGACCGGGCGCGACGGCATTCATGGCGCGACCATGGCGAGCGCGGATTTTGGCGAAGATACCGAGGCCAAACGCCCCACGGTGCAGGTTGGCGATCCATTCACAGAAAAGCTGCTTATCGAGGCGTGCCTTGAATTGATGGCGACCGACGCGATCGTTGCCATTCAGGATATGGGCGCTGCCGGCCTGACCTCCTCCAGCGTGGAGATGGCAACAAATGGAAAAGCAGGCATCCGGCTCGACATGAACAAGGTCCCCTGCCGCGAAGAGGGCATGACGCCGTACGAAATGATGCTGAGCGAAAGTCAGGAGCGCATGCTCATGGTGCTCAAGCCCGGCAAGGAAGCCATGGCGCAGGCGATCTTTGAGAAGTGGGAGCTGGACTTCGCGATCATCGGCGAGGTGACGGACACCCGGCACATGGTGCTGGAATTCGATGGCGAGGTTGTGTGCGACATTCCGCTCGGCCCGCTCGCCGCAGACGCTCCCGAATATGACCGGCCCTATATCGGGCGCGAGGAATATGCTCAGTGGGCGGGCATTACGCCGATGTCCGATGCACCGGACACCGCCGATCCGGGCGCGGACCTGCTGAAAATGATGGCAAGCCCCAACCTCGCCTCACGCCGGTGGATCGCCGAACAATATGACAGTCAGGTGATGGGCGACACGCTTCAGACCGGCGGCGATGCGGCTGTGGTGCGAGTGCACGGCACGGACAAGGCGCTCGCGATGACCACCGATTGCACACCGCGCTATGTCCATGCCGATCCGTATGAGGGCGGCAAACAGGCCATCGCCGAGGCCTATCGCAATCTGTGCGCGGTCGGAGCGCGACCTCTTGCCGTGACCAATTGCCTCAACTTCGCCAACCCGCAGCGGCCCGAGATAATGAGCCAGTTCGTCCACGCTTTGGAAGGCATGGGCGACGCCTGCCGAGCGCTGGATTTCCCGATCGTCAGCGGCAACGTCTCGCTCTACAACGAAAGCAAGGCAACCGGCGGTGGCAGCGCCATTCTGCCCACGCCTGCGATTGGCGGCGTTGGCATTCTGAACGACGCGAGCACGATGGTCACGCCCGCGTTCAAGGCCGAGGGCGATGCGATCTATCTGATCGCGCCGGAATTCTGGGCTCGGCCCGATCCCACCCGCTCACATCTGGGCAAAACATTGTGGCTGGACGTAGTGCATGGCCGCGATGAAGGCCGCGCGCCTCCGGTGAACCTCGCTGCTGAACTGGGCGCTGGCCAGATTGTGCGCAAGCTGATCGGCGAAGGCCTACTTTCAGCGGTCCACGATCTGTCCGATGGCGGGCTTGCGGTTGCGCTCGCGGAAATGGCGCTTTCAGGCGATATCGGCGCTGATGTTTCAGCCAACGATGCTTACACCGCCGCGCAGTGGTGGTTTGGCGAGGACCAGGCGCGCTATGTCATCACAGTCAGCCCCGACAATGCCGAGGCCTTCAACCGCATCGTCGCCGAGGGGCCCGACATTGATGAGGCCGAAATGGTCGGCTTCACCCGCATCGGCACGGTAGGCGGCGACAGCCTGCTAGGCGTCAAGTTCAGCGACCTGCTCACCGCGCATCAAAGCTTCTTCAAAGACTGGATGGAAACGTAGAGACCGCCCAGCCCCTGCTCCACTACGGCGGGCATTTTCTCGCGCCCTTCCTCATGGCCGCGCTACTATGGCGCACGCACTGGAAGCGCGCAGGGGCAGTCATGGTCGCGGCCAATCTCATTGACCTCGATCACCTGCTCGCCGACCCGATCTTCGATCCTGGGCGGTGCAGCATCGGCTTTCATCTCCTCCACGGCTGGGAAGCCTCCCTCGTCTACATCGCCCTGCTCTTCATCCCGCGCTGGTGGACACGCGCATTCGGGCTTGGAGCGCTGTGGCATCTTTGTGTTGACGCGGGCGATTGCCTGGCGATGAGTGCGATCAAGCCATGACCGCCGGATACTCAGAAACCCCGCTCGCGAAAAAGCTGAACCTGCGCGACGGGCAGGTCTGCTGGTTTGATGGCATGCCTGAATCCATCATCGACGAGATTGACGAATACGCGCTTGAGCTGAGCTTTATGGCGGAGCCACGGGCGGGGATTGATGCGGCGCATATATTTGTGACCGATGCCGATGATCTGCGCGTCAAGCTCGTGCAATTGCGCGGACTGATTTCAAGGGACGGACAGGTCTGGGTTAGCTGGCCCAAAAAAGGCTCCGGTCAGGAAACCGCGCTCGATCAGGAGGCGGTGCAGGCGATCGGGCACGGTGCGGGGCTCATCGATACCAAGAAGTGCGCGGTCGACGAGGTGTGGTCCGGCCTTAAATTCGTCATCCCGAAAGCTGACCGATGACCATCGAGCAGACTGCCAAGAAGACTGCAGGGCCAGCGCCTAGCCCCACCTCGACACTCACGCTCGTCGCGCTCATCGTCTTTATCGACATGGTGGGGATCGGCCTGATCGTACCAGTCCTGCCCGATCTGCTTGAGGAAGTCACCGGCAAAGGCCTCGTGGAAAGTGCGCAGATCGGCGGCTGGCTGTTGTTCGCTTATGCCCTGATGCAGTTCCTGTTTGCGCCCGTGATTGGCGGATTGTCCGACCGGTTCGGGCGGCGGCCCGTATTGCTGATCACGCTGTTTGCGCTGGGCATCGATTACGCGATCATGGCGTGGGCGCCGACCTTGTTCTGGCTTTTCCTCGGACGCATTGTTGCCGGGATCATGGGCGCAAGCTGGGCGGCGGCCAATTCGTGCATCGCCGATCTCGCCACTCCGGAAGAGCGCGGCAAATTCTTTGGCATCATGGGCGCAGCCGGCGCGAGCGGTTTCGTCATCGGCCCTGCCATTGGCGGGCTGCTGGGTGAAATGGGCGTGCGATTACCCTTCATCGCTTCGGCTGCGCTGGCGCTTGCCGGTGCGGTCATCGGCTTTTTCTATCTGCGCGAGACTTTGCCGCCCGAACGCCGCCGCGCATTCTCTCTGGCTAGGGCCAATCCCCTTGGCACGCTGGTTCAGATGGGTCGTAATCCAATCGTTCTCGGCTTTATTGTGGTGATCTTTTTCATGCAGCTGGCCGGGCAGGCGCAGATGTCCATCTGGTCTTATCACACACAATTGGTGTTTGACTGGAGCCTCAAGGACATCGGCTACAGCGTCGCGCTGTTTGGACTCATCCTCGCCTTTGTTCAGGGCGGGCTTACCGGAGCGGTGATTTCCAAAATCGGTCCGCGCAAGACCGCGTTGTTGGGCTTCCTTCTCGCTTCGCCTACTTTTTTCCTGTTCGCCTTTGCCCAGTCGAGCGGGTTCATGATTGTCGGCATTATCTTTGGCAGCTTTGGGGGACTGACCTTCCCTGCTTTGCAGCAGATGATGAGCGAACGCGTAGCAGAAGATGCGCAAGGAGAACTGCAAGGCGCGATTGCAAGCGCGATGAGCATCACCAGCATTATCGGGCCGGTCATCATGACGAGCGTGTTCAGCACATTTGCCGATGATGAAGGAGTGTATTTCCCTGGCGCGCCCTATCTGCTCGCCGCTATGCTCTCATTTACCGGTATTGCCATCGCGATCTGGAACATCGCGCGGATGCCGCAAACAGCAGCCGGCCAAGCGGGGGCTGCCCCCGGCTGATTATCAGGCGGCTCGGGGTTTTGACGATGAGGCTTCCGACAGGCCCAGGTCGCTGGGCATGTTGCCCTCCTTTTCGAGCACCTTGAGGCATTCGCGATAGACCACGGGCTCACCGATATTCAGCACTGCGCGGGCCGCATGAATGTCTTCGCGCATCAGGGCTTCAACATCCTGATGCGCAATCTTGGCCGCCGCCTTGCCCAGTCGCCGTCCCTCTTTCACAGCAGCGAACAACGGCGCTTTGGTGCCGGAGACTTTCTTGATCTGGCGCGCGCCCGCATAGGCGATAAAGAGCACGCCCATGTTATAGTTTTGCGAGTAGGAAAATCCCAAGAGGCTCGCTTCGCCCAGAGCATCTCGGCCATATCCCGTCAGCACATGAAACAGATCATGCGTATCGCGCAGACGGTTGAAGTACCATTCGGTCAGATCGCGCGGGCGGGCTTCTTCGGTTGCCCACTTGTGGCTTTCCTCAACGAGGCCCTGCGCGCTCAGTCCTTCGCGTTTCATAAATGCCATATAACGCTGACCCACGCTGTTTTCCGGCAAATCGGCCCAGCGGGCATGATCATCCAACATCGCAGGAATATCGGTCTCTTCGCGCAATGAGCGCTGGCCAGCGTCTGATTTGATGAAGTTCCACGCCTGGCGATGGCTGGCCTTGCCTTTGGTCGCCTCGATAATGTGAAAAACCTGTTCGGTGTCTTCCTTATCCTCGACCAGCTTACCGAAATGGTGGAGAACCTTGCGTGGCTGGATACCCGAAATACGCCGTTCCGGCGCGACAAGCGGTCTGTCCAATAGAGCCATCATTCTCGTCCTTTTCGGCTATGCTAGCCTTGCACCAAATTCCTGGCCACCCTGCTTATGCGGCAAGCGCCTGTGTGTCGGCCTTTTCGCTGGCGAGCAGGTTGTAAGGGTCCAGCCCCTCAGCACGCCATACGCGATGACATTCGCGATACATGGTCGGCTCAGGAATATTCAGCGCGCTGCGCACCATGTCGAGCGGCTGTTTGAGCAATTCACGGATCGGCTGTGCAATCATTGCAGGGGCACCGCGGCCGGTGCGCTTTGCCTGCGAAACAGCGCCCATAACCGGCGCCTTGCTGCCTTTGACCTGAAGTTTGATATTGGCAGAACCGGCATATCCGATCAGCAAATGGCCCTGTGTCGGGCTCTGTCCGTGAGTGAACAAAAGCACGCACTGTTCGCCCAAAGCATCGCGGCCATAGCCGGTCAGCACATGAAACAGATCATGGGTATCGCGAGAGCGTTCAGAAAACCACTGGACGCAATCGTCGTATTTGGTGCGGCCAAGACGCTCTGATTCCGCGACCAGGCCAGCCGCCGAAAGGCCCTCTGTTTCCATGAAGTCGCAATAGGCATGGGCCAAGCTACCTTTCGGCGTTTTGCGCAATTCCTCGTGATCATCGAGTATTTCGGCCAGATCCGGCTCTGTCCGGCGCAGCATCTGACCGCGCTCTGACATCACCAGCGCCTCAACTCGGGGCAAAAAATCTTTCGACGGGAGCGATTCGTAGATCTTGAAGACAAGGCTGGTGTCTTCCTTGTCCTTCATCAGCAGTCGGAAGTTCTTCCATGCACGCAGCGGCGAATAACGCGGCTCCGGCCGGTCCGGATGGCGCAGAACGGTGCCGTCTGGGGCCTGGATCGTGCTGTAGTCTATTGTGGTCATGGCGTGTCGTGAACCTTTGATTGCGCTTCTAACCGCAAGCCTATCTGCGCTTACTTACATTGGTGTAAATAGCGTATCTCGGTTCCGAATCAAAACCATTTTTGTAAATTTTGGTATCGGTGGAGCGCTAAAGCCTAATCGCCCACAGCTTCCTCACGCATAATATTTAGCAAATTCAGCACATTCGCCAAATCGCCGCTCTCAATCCTGCCATCCGCTGCTGCCTTGGCTATAGGCTTAGCCATGTAAGCGATGCCGTATGTAGCCGCCTGCAGCATGGGAATGTCATTGGCTCCGTCACCCATCGCCAGACTGATGGCTCCCTCACCCAGCATCGCCATTTCTTCACGGAGCACGCGCGCCTTGGTACCTGCGTCGCTAATCGGCCCAACTAATTCACCGGTCAGCTTCCCGCCTTTGACCGCGAGGCGATTGCCTACGACCCGGTCAAAGCCGATCTGTTCCGCCACGTGATCTGCGAAATGGTGAAAGCCGCCGGTGACGAGAACAGTGCGCGCACCCCGCTTTTTCAGAGTCTGGATAAGTTCGCACGCGCCCCGATTGGGACGAATACGCTCGTCCAGACAACGGGCAATCGCACTTTCATCAAGCCCCGCCAGCAGAGCCACGCGCTCACGCAGTGCGCTCTCGAAATCAATCGCTCCCTGCATCGCGCGCTCTGTAATGGCGGCGATTTGATCCTTGATCCCGGCATAATGGGCGAGTTCGTCGATGCATTCCTGCCCGATCATCGTGGAATCCATGTCCGACACGACGAGATCGGGAATACCGGTTGGCCCCTCTGCAATCAGAAAGTCGGTTGCGCCGAAGTGCTTCAGGAAGGCATCCCGTGTCGCATCGCGGCCCTCGGCATCAAACGCCACCTGCATTGTATTGCGCTCTGGTCCTGGCAACTGCGCGATCTTTAAGGGGAACCCTGCATCAGCTAATGTCGCCTTCACCGCTTCAAGACGAGTATGCATCGTGTCTCGTTCTGCTATCAGCCGAGCTATGAGCACCACGTCTACTCCTGAACAGTCCGGGCCACAGCGCCCCGTCGCGCTCATTGCAGGGCCGACCGCCAGCGGCAAGAGCGCAGTTGCAGTCACATTAGCCCAGCGAATCGAAGCAGGCGGCGGAAAAGCTGTGATCATCAATGCCGACAGCGCGCAGGTCTATGCCGATCTCGCGATAGTCTCTGCCCGTCCAACCGAACAAGAAATGGGCGGGATCGAACACCGGCTGTTTGGGGCATGGGATGGATCAGTCGCCTGTTCGGCAGCGCGCTGGGCTGAGGTCGCCCGTGCAGAAATCACCCGATGCCACGAGGAAGAAATGGTCCCCATTCTGGTGGGAGGGACCGGCATGTATATCAAAGTGCTGCTGGAAGGGATCGCCCCCATCCCTGAGATCGACCCGGAAATCCGCGAAGTCGTGCGCGCTATGCCGGTCGAAACAGCCTATGCGGCCCTGCTGATCGAAGACCTCGAACGCGCCACGCAACTGGAGCCGGGCGACAGCCAGCGCATCGCACGAGCGTTGGAAGTCAAACGGTCCACCGGAGTCACGCTGGGCGATTGGCAACTGGCGAAGACCGGCGGCATTGCTGAAGAGATCGCACTGTTCCCGCTGGTACTCCTCCCACCGCGAGAGTGGTTGTATGAACGCTGCGACACCCGCTTTACCGCGATGATAAAGGGCGGCGCGTTGGAAGAAGTGGAAGCGCTTCTGGCACGCGAGCTGAGCACTGATTTGCCCGTGATGCGAGCCATCGGCGTGCCAGAAATCGCGAGTTTTGTGACCAAACAATCGACACGCGAAGAAATGCTGGAGGCTGGGAGCCAGGCCACGCGCAATTATGCCAAGCGCCAATACACATGGTTCAGACGGCAGACCGAACCCGATTGGCCGCGGATCGCTACCGAAATTGAATCTGATAATATCGCCATAGAGGATCATTTCGCATCATTATTATCAAAATGATGCTTGACGCATTATATTATGATAGCTAGTTGACCTGCACGAATTTTGGAACACTCGCCGACTATCCTTGGTTTACGGATTGAATGTGTTATGGCCTGCGGGCAATCGGAACAGATAAGGACTGGATCATGATTATCGTACTTCTAGTAAGTGGCGCAGGGTGATCTAGGGTAATTCCAACAGCGAATTTCTTGATCGGCCTGATGCGAACAACAACGCATCAGGCCGGTTTTGTTTGTGGAGAATGAAACGTGTCGAACAGTTCGGGAGCCGCAATCCTTGTCGAGGGATTGGTCAACCAAGGGGTCGAATTCGTGTTCGGCTATCCCGGCGGTGCCGTGCTTCCCATTTATGACGAGTTATTTGGCAATGATCGAATTCGCCACATCCTCGTGCGTCACGAAGCAGGCGCTGCGCATGCCGCCGAAGGATATGCCCGCGCGACGGGCAAGCCGGGTGTCGTTCTGGTCACGAGCGGTCCGGGCGCAACCAATGCGGTAACGGGCATTGCCGATGCGTTCATGGACTCGATCCCGATGGTGGTCATCACCGGGCAGGTTCCAACCTCGCTAATCGGTACGGACGCTTTTCAGGAGGCCGACACAATCGGCATTACGCGCCACTGCACAAAGCATAATTATCTGGTCAAGGACCCCAAGGATCTTGCCGCGACTATCGAAGAGGCGTTTCGCCTCGCGACGACTGGCCGCCCGGGTCCGGTGGTGGTCGACATCCCCAAGGATGTACAGATCGCCATTGCAGACGCACCGTCGGGTTCGAAATCAGCGGCTTCGCATCGCAATATTCCGCAGATGGTGGCCAGCCCCGATCAAATTGCCGAAGCCATCGAAATGCTGGAATCGGCAGAGCGCCCGATCCTGTATACCGGCGGCGGTGTCATCAATTCCGGTCCTGAGGCGAGCAATCTGCTGCGCCAGTTTCAGGACCTTATCAGCGCGCCTGTAACCTCCACTCTCATGGGTTTGGGCTGTTTCCCTAGTCAGCATCCCGACTTCCTCGGCATGTTGGGGATGCACGGCACTTACGAAGCGAATATGGCCATGAACAAGGCCGATGTGATGGTCTGCATCGGTGCGCGCTTTGATGATCGCGTGACGGGCCGCCTTGATGCCTTTTCGCCCGATTCCAAGAAGATCCACATCGATATCGATCGCAGCTCAATCAACAAGACGGTACCGGTCCAATTGGGCATTGTTGGTGACTGCGCAACGGTTCTGGGCCAGTTGATTGAGGCATGGGGCGACCGCAAGCCTCAGGATCTGGGCGAATGGAAGGCGCGGATCGCCGGGTGGCGCGCGCGCGAATGCCTCGCCTACCCTGATAAATCCGCCAAGCATCCCGAAATGATCATGCCGCAAAAGGCGATTGAGCGGCTGCATGCACTCACCCATCATCTTGAGCCGATCATCTCGACCGAAGTTGGACAGCACCAGATGTGGGCGGCGCAATATTATGGCTTTGAAAGCCCGAACAAATGGCTGACCAGCGGCGGCCTTGGTACGATGGGATACGGGATGCCCGCTGCTATCGGCGCGCAGCTTGGTTGTCCCGATGCTCTGGTGATCGATATCGCGGGTGAAGCCAGCATCCAGATGAACATTCAGGAGTTGGGCACCGCATCGCAATACCGCCTCCCCATCAAGGTTTTCATCGTCAACAACGAATATATGGGCATGGTGCGCCAATGGCAGGAGCTCACCTATGAGAGCCGCTATTCAAACAGCTATTCGGACAGCCTGCCGGATTTCGTCGCGCTGGCCGAGGCCTATGGCTGGAAAGGCATTCGCATCGAGAGGCCTGATGAATTGGACGCGGGCATCCTGCGCATGATGGAGCATGACGGCCCGGTGATCGTCGATTGCTGCGTTGCGCCCGATGCCAATTGCCTGCCGATGATCCCGTCAGGCGCGGCACACACCGATATGCTGCTATATGGCGACCGCGTCGATGGCACCATGGACGACGAAGCGAAGGCGCTTGTTTGATGAAAATCACCACCGCCAAAAGCGAGCGCCACGTTCTCGCCGTTACGGTCGATAACGAGCCGGGCATTCTCGCCAAGATCACAGGCATGTTCACCTCACGCGGCTATAACATCGACAGTCTGACAGTGGCCGATATTTCGGATGATAACGCGATCAGCCGGATTACCATCGTCACAAAAGGCCCCCCGCAGGTCATCGACCAGATCGAGGCGCAGCTAGAGCGCCTGGTGCCCGTGCACAAAGTGATCGACCTCACTGAGGCTGGCCCGCATGTCGAGCGTGAACTGGCTCTAATCAAAGTGGCGGGCACCGGTGACAAGCGGGTCGAGGCCTTGCGGGTCGCGGAAATCTTTCGCGCCAATGTCGTTGACACCACCACGGAAAGCTTCGTTTTCGAGCTGACCGGTGCGCCTGACAAGGTTGACAGTTTCATCGTGCTGATGCGGGAGCTGGGCCTCGTCAGCGTCGGGCGATCCGGCGTCGTTGGCATGATGCGCGGCGCTGGAGCGGCTTGAGAATTTCATCGTCACCCCGGCACAGGCCGGGGTCTCCGGAAAAACCGTGCGACAGGGAGGCACGAGATTTCAGCCTTCGCTGGGATGACGAAGAGGATAGAAATGAAAGTCTATTACGATGCCGACGCTGATCTCGGCCTGATCAAGTCCAAGAAAATCGCCGTGCTTGGCTATGGCTCTCAAGGCCATGCGCACGCACAAAACCTGCGCGACAGCGGCATCGCGGATGTTGCGATTGCCCTGCGTGAGGGTTCTGCCAGTGCCAAGAAGGCCGAAGAGGCGGGTTTCAAGGTGCTGTCCAACACCGAAGCGGCCAAGTGGGCCGACATCCTGATGATCCTTGCGCCCGATGAGCATCAGGCCGGCATCTGGGAAAATGATCTCGCTGGCCACATGAAGCCGGGCAGCGCGCTCGCCTTTGCGCATGGCCTGAACGTTCATTTCGGCCTGATTGAACCGCCCGCCGACATTGATGTCATCATGATCGCGCCCAAAGGCCCCGGTCACACGGTCCGCTCAGAATATCAACGCGGTGGCGGCGTGCCCTGCCTTATCGCGATCCATCAGGACGCAAGCGGCGCGGCGCATGAAGTCGCCCTCGCCTATGCCAGCGGCGTTGGCGGCGGCCGCAGCGGCATTATCGAGACGAACTTCAAGGAAGAGTGCGAAACCGATCTGTTCGGCGAGCAGGCCGTGCTGTGCGGTGGGATCACCCACCTCATTCAGGCGGGTTTCGAAACGCTGACCGAAGCAGGTTACGCCCCTGAAATGGCCTATTTTGAATGCCTCCACGAAACCAAGCTGATCGTTGATCTGCTTTATGAAGGCGGCATTGCCAACATGCGCTATTCCATCAGCAACACCGCCGAATATGGCGACATCACGACCGGCCCGCGCATCATCACCGATGAGACCAAGGCCGAGATGAAGCGCGTGCTCGCCGACATTCAGGCCGGTCGATTTGTGAAGGACTTCGTGCTGGACAACCGCGCCGGTCAACCTGAGCTGAAAGCCGCGCGCAAGGCCGCCGAAGCGCATCCGATAGAAAAGACCGGAGCCGAGCTGCGCGCCATGATGCCATGGATCGGCGCTAACAAACTGGTCGATAAATCAAAGAACTAAGCGCCACAGTGGCCATTAATATGCAGGAGCGGGCATCCTTATGAATGCCCGCTCCACCACCTTGATCTTTGCGCTGTGCGGTCTTGCATGGGCGGTAATTGTCGCGCGCGCATACTTGACGGCCAAGGATGCGGACGATTTCGTGATCACTATTTCGCAAAGCGAAGTGCAGGCCTTTGCAAGGGAGCAGCTTGGCCCGTTGCAACAGAGCTCCTTCTCGGACGATATCGAGCTGTGCGGAATTATCTTCGAACGCAGCGATGGCAGCCTTGGCGCGTCGGAGCCACGCAACGGGGATGAGGCAAGCTGCGGCATCGCCTATTTCGATGAACCCGGAATGCGGCCCGTCGCCAGCTTTCACACGCATGCCGCGCAGAACGACAAGTATGACAGCGAAGTCCCCTCGGTGCTGGACATTGATAGCGACGTGGCGAGCGGGATGGACGGTTATGTCGCAACACCCGGCGGACGGTTCTGGCACATCAATGCGCAAAACGGCGAGGCGATGATGGTGTGCGGTGTCGGCTGCCTGGATCAGGATCCGGCCTACGCGCCCTGCCCTGCGAATGAACCGGACACATTCTACACGCGCAGCGATCTGGTTGCCCGAACGCGCACGCCGTTTTCCACCTGCTGATCGGCTGACGCGCAAAACACCACTGCCCGCAAAGGCCGCTTCGAATGATCGAAGCGCTTTTGCGGACAGTTCTGTGTAAGCGCGATACGCATTGCGCCCTCCTGCTGCTGCAATCCTGCCTTTGGCTAAAAAGAAGTGACCGGATGTCAACTAGGAGGAACGTTGCCACCGGCCACACGAAGATACGCGCCGTTAGGCAGCTGGCGCGCAATCCGCTGCACCACAGGCCCGCGCGTCGCAGAACCGCCAGAAGGGAGACTGGCTTTTTAGACCCGAGAACACCGCCGGACGGCCGCGCACATCTGTTGTTCGCAGGCGATCCCGAAATGGTAACAGTCATCGGAAAAAAGATTTGATCGGCCTTTGGAGAAACCCGCCGCGCCCCGCTGGAGGGGGTCGACTTGGATTGCGCGATCCGGCACAGCCTGCACCATTATGCGCCTTGCTGATTGCCACAATATCGATGATTTTCGCACTCTGGCGAAGGCTCGCCTGCCCTTCCCCGTATTCGACTATATTGACGGGGCCGCAGATGATGAGCTGACCAAGGCGCGCAACACGGCAAGTTACGACACGGTCGATCTGGTACCAGATGTGCTGGCCGGTGTTGAGGCCATCGATACGTCGTGCACGATCCTTGGCCGCAAAAGCGCACTACCCTTGATGCTTTCGCCCACCGCCGTTCAGCGCGCCTTTCACTGGCAGGGCGAAACCGCCGTTGCGAAAGCGGCCGAAAAATTCGGCCTGTGGTTCGGCATTTCCAGCCTTGCGACGCGTTCCATCGAAGAAATCGCCGCGCTCACGTCAGGTCCAAAACTGTTTCAGCTTTATGTCCACAAGGACAAGGGCCTGAACACGCATATGATCGAGCGGTGCCAGGCGGCAGAATTCGACGCGATGGCGCTTACAGTGGACACAATAGTCTCAGGCAAGCGCGAGCGGTGCCTGCGGTCCGGTTTTACCACCCCGCCCCGTTTCACCCCCGCCAGCGTCCTTAGCTATGCCACACGCCCCAAATGGACGCTCGATTATGTGCTGCGCGAGAAATTCCGCCTGCCCAATCTGGACACTCATGTCGCCGAAGGATCTAGTGAGGCGGTGAGCATTGCGGACTATTTCAATACCATGCTTGATACGTCGATGGATTGGTCAACTGCCGCCGCCATCCGCGAGCAATGGGGCGGGACCTTCGTGCTGAAAGGCGTGATGAGCGCAGGCGATGCGCGCCGAGCGGTGGAGATCGGCGCTGATGCCATCATGATTTCCAATCACGGCGGGCGGCAACTGGATGGGAGCCGCGCGCCCTTTGACCAGCTCACCGAAATTGTCGATGCGGTTGGCGGCGAGATCGAGATTATCTGTGACGGCGGGATAAGGCGTGGAACCCATGCCCTGAAAGCGATTTGCACAGGAGCCAATGCGGCCAGCGGCGGGCGGCTCTATCTCTATGCGCTGGCCGCCGCGGGACAGGATGGGGTTGAACGGGCGCTCGGTATCCTGAAAGATGAGATCGAACGAGCCATGCGATTGATGGGAGTGACAAGTGTCGATCAATTGACGCGCGATCGCCTCAGAACCCGGTGAACACGCTCACCTGGAAACAGGCGAATGTCACACGCCCGTAATGCAATTGGCCCTTTATCCGCGAATTGTCGTATTTTGATGGGACCGTTCATGCACATACATGTTCTTTTTAGCGCTGCCCTTTTCTCGCTTGCCTTGACAGGCTGCAGCGGCCCTGCCGAAGCACCTGCGCCCAAGGATGAGGCGGCGGATTTTGCGGCGCGGATCAACGCTGGAAACACCGGCAAATCCGGACAGGCCGCAACCCAACAAGCTAATGCGGCACCGCAAGCGCCTACCATCGCTCCGCCGCAAAAGAATGCCGCGCCGGGCGCCTATGCGGCGGGGACCGCAACCGATCCGGACAGCGCGACTTGCGGGGCCAATCGCATGGGGCAATTTCTGGGCAAGCCGTTGGATGATGGCGCCCGTGCGGCAATTGTGGAAGTCGCCTCGGACGTGACCGATATCCGCTTTGTGCCCGCCGGGGCGAACTACGTTAAGCCCGATCCTACCAATCCGCGCCTCAATATAATGACCGATCAGGCAGGGATCATCCGCGATGCCCGGTGCGGCTAAGGCGCGTTAGCTTGACGGGTGAGGTCTGGAAAAGGCACGATCTGTGCCCTTCCCCTTGAGCAGCCGCGCGCAATCGGCCTACGATCATTCGCAACCGGTGATCGCCCTTCCACTTTTTTCTGCGGTGAGAGCGCGATCACTCAAAATGTATTCGTGCAAATTCAGAAACCCATTCGTGCATGAACCGAATGCCACAGATCGATATATCTGCCCGTCTTTACCGCTATGATCTATGGAGGAAACAGGTGCTGAACCAGAAAATAAGAGAGTTACCTTGCGTTTGAAGTGGGACCATTGCTCCATGCAAATAAAAGATAAAATTCAGTGCGAAGATGATTTTCTGAATCCGATAGAATTTGCGAAAGTGCATAGTTATTGCAAAAATGCACCTTATTATTATGGTGAAATCGACGACTATGGACGTCCGCCAACCGGCATGGTCAACACGATTCACGAAACAAATGAGATTTATACGATTTTTAAGCAGAGGGTAGAGGAAAAGATAAATGCCCTTAAAGAATTAAATCTATACAGGATGTATGTGAATATATTTGCCCCGGGAGAAATTCCTTATTTTCACCAAGACGGACTTGGTTTGACATGCCTGTATTATGCAAACTGGGAATGGGATCTGCAGGACGGCGGAGAAACTCAGCTTTATCTTGATGGAAACATCATGGGTCTGCCGCCAATACCGAATCGGTTGGTCGTATTTGACGGAATGATACAGCATCGCGCTACTGCGTTGCGCAGCAAGCATCGTTTTACAGTCGCAATCAAGTATGGGTATGAAGAGGCGGCTACGGAATAAGCCGTCAAAAAACGTCGCGGTTTGCCCCCAGAGTCAAAAAGCCCCCGCCATTCGTATGAGCGGCAGGGGCTATTAATGGGTTCAGGAGCTTATCAGTTTCGTCACCGCGCCCATCATGCGCACCTTTCCCCACTTGCAAGGCGCGCCGTTATCGGCAAAGACTGCAACCCATGAAGTACGAAGGCATTCCGGCACTACGACTTAGTCGCCCTTGGAGGTGAAGGCCCGGGCGTGTGCGCCGCGCGGGTTGACCTTCCAAGGGACCCGCCAAACGCCATTCCCGAAACTTCATACCTGAGACACCGCCATCATGCCTATGCTCTCTGACCCTTCGCAAAAATACACCCCTTTCGGCCAGATCAATTTGCCCGACCGGCAATGGCCATCACGCCTGATTGACAAGGCACCGCGCTGGCTTTCAACCGATCTGCGCGACGGGAACCAGTCGATCATCGATCCGATGGACGCGGTGAAGAAGCGGCGCTTTTTTGATCTGCTGGTCGAGATTGGCGTCAAAGAGATTGAAATCGGCTTTCCCAGCGCCGGGGCGACCGAGTTCGACTTTATCTCAGAGCTTGTCCGATCCGAATCCGTGCCCGATGATGTGATGGTGCAAGTGCTCACGCAATCGCGAGAGGACCTGATCCGCACATCGTTCGAAAGCCTGACCGGCGCGCGCGCTGCAATCGTCCATCTTTACAACGCGGTCAGCCCTGCTTGGCGTGACATCGTGTTCCGCATGTCCAGAACGCAAGTGCGCGATATCGCCGTAGCGGGTGCAAAAGTGATGCGCGACGAAGCGGCGAAACAGCCCGACACGCACTGGCACTTCCAGTATTCGCCCGAGACGTTCTCCACCGCAGAGCTGGATTTCAGCATCGAGGTGTGTGCGGCGGTTATGGAAGTGCTGGCCCCGACGCCCGAAACTCCGATCATCCTGAACCTGCCTGCGACGGTGGAGGCGGCGACACCCAATATCTACGCCGACCAGATCGAGTATTTCTGTCGCAACCTGCCAAACCGGGCCAGCGCGGTGATCTCGCTTCACACGCACAATGACCGGGGCACAGGCGTGGCCGCAGCCGAACTGGGCCTGATGGCGGGCGCGGACCGGGTTGAGGGCTGCCTGTTCGGCAATGGTGAGCGCACGGGCAATTGCTGTCTCGTGACGATGGGCCTTAACCTTTACACTCAGGGCGTCGATCCGGAGCTCGACTTTTCGGACATCGACCGGATCATCGAGACAGTCGAATATTGCAACGATCTGCCAGTGCATCAGCGCCACCCCTATGGCGGCGAACTGGTTTATACCGCCTTTTCCGGATCGCATCAGGACGCAATCAAGAAAGGTTTCGAGGCGCGCGGCGAACAAAATGACGAGGCATGGCGCGTGCCCTATCTGCCGATTGACCCCGCCGATCTGGGGCGTAATTACGAGGCTGTCATCCGCGTCAATTCGCAAAGCGGGAAAGGCGGCTTTGCATGGGTGCTGGAACAGCGGCTGGGGCTGAAACTGCCCAAGACAATGCAACGGGATTTCTCCGTGCATGTTCAGCGCCTCGCAGATGAAAGCTCCCGTGAGCTGAATGCCGATGATATCTGGGGCGCGTTCAAGGCGGCCTACCACGTACAAACACCGGACAAGCATTTCCAACTGGTCGATTATGAAGAAAGCCGGGCAAACGACGGCACGCGGATCTTTTCTGGCAAGGTGGCGGTTGATGGCCATGAACAAAGTGTCAGCGGCAGAGGCAAGGGCCTTATATCCAGTGTCATGGCAACGATGCGCGATGTCTTCGATGTCGAACTGGAAGTGATTGATTACAAGCAGCAATCGCTGGGCGCGGGTACAGACGCAAATGCCGCGACCTATCTTGAATGCATCACGCCCGACGGTAAGACGATCTGGGGCTGCGGGATTGATGAAGATGTCGCAACCGCGAGTGTACGCGCTGTTTTAAGTGCGGCAAATTCCGCGGTCGCTGGCTGAGTTTCACCAGCATCAAAACGCAATCGCCGCCCCCTGCCCTCTTGGCGGGGAGCGGCGATTGTCGGACCGGGCAAGCAGGTTAGAACTTGTAGCTGACGCCGGCGCTCAGCACCCACGGATCAAGGTTGTGTTCCGTCTCGATCACCAGTGTATCGCCCGCGAACCAGCGCGCGGTGGTGCCGATGAAATAGCGCTTTGCATCCAGCGTGACGCCAAAGCCGCTCTCTCCGACCGGCACGTCCACGCCAGCTTGAAGTGCGAAACCGAACTCGTCCGACAAATCCGTGTCAGTGACGCCCAGCGGAACAACCGCTTCACCCGGCTTATCGCTCAGCCAGATGAAATATGCCGGACCCGCGCCAACATACGGCTTCACTCCGCCAAGGTCGAAATGCGCCTTTACCGTGACAGTAGCGGGCAGCAACAGCGCATCGGAGACAAGCTCTGTACCGCGCGGAAAGCCCGAAACCGTATCAACATCGTGCTGAGTCGTTCCCGCGATGGTTTCAATCGAGAAATTGTCAGCGAAAAAATACTCCACCGCGATGGTGGGCACGTAATTATCAGTCGCCTTCGTGTCGGTTCCGGCAGGCAGGCCCACCAGATCAACATTGACCTGATCGATTTCACCATCCGGAAGAACGCCGGTGGCGACGACTTTGAACTGAATATCACCCGCTTCCTGAGCCATGGCCGGCGATGCCAGCATGGCGAAAGCGGCACAGCCTGCTGCAAGTACAAATTTCATTCTAACGATCCTCTTGCGACAGCAGCGGTTACCTCGCGCAACCCAGGGTTTTTGCTGTCGATGGACGGCCATCTGCTCGATCAATGGCCAGCGATCATTGACTGAGATCAAATCGATGGATCGAAATCGTCAGTTGATCGGGATCAAAGACGAACGGTCCATAGCCCTTAATAGAAGCGACCATTATGGCGACCGTACCCCTCCTTTCCGCATCGCTCTCCCCAGAAGTCGCGAGCATGGACATGTTCCGCGCTGCCATCCCGCAAAGCGCCCGGCACTCACCGATTGCGGACCGATTGTGTGCAATCGGACAATACCGGTTCTTGCATGCGCGCGAAGAATTGCCCGGCGACGATCATGAAGACCGGCTGATCTTCGTGACCAGCGGCGCGACAAAACTGATCGCAAAGCCACCCGCGCTAACGCGTGCACAGGCAAAGCGGGGCGGACAGAACGCAAAGATACAGGTCCTCGCCTTCCATTTCCCCGGTGACATTGTTTCTGTCCTAAGGGAAACGGACGGAAATTTCCGGATCGTGGCGCTGAAAGATACCGAACTGATCGTGTTTTTCGCCGATCAGTTTCTGGATGTGGCACAGGACGAGCCCGCAGTGCTTCGCTCCATGCTCGCCAGTTCCATTCAGGCGCTGCATGCAAGCCGCACGGGTATGATGCAACTTGGCCATAAATCAGCCGGAGACCGGATCGCAGATTTCCTGGGATCCATGGCACTGCGGTTTTGCGGCTGCACCGATGGTGCTTGCGAATTCACTCTACCGATGAGTCGCCGCGACATTGCGGACAGTCTGGGGCTGACAATTGAAACCGTGAGTCGGCAATTCGCAGAGCTGCGCGATCTGGGCCTGATCGAGACAAATGGGCGCTCAATCGTGCGGGTGCGCGACCTTGACACTCTCCTCCGTAGAAGGGGCCTGTAAACAAAGTTGGACACTTGCGGTTTTCATTTTGACTTAAATCAATTACGCAGAAGTCGGGCGCACGGTAATACCCGTGCCGACGAAAGGGATCGAAATCATGGAAGCAGTCGTTGGGCGGCTGGGGGCGTGGGCGCTTGTCCTGCTCGCAGCTATTTTTGCTATCGCGGGGGCGCAAGATAGCGGCTTCGCCATTCATATGGGCATTGTCGGCGGTGTCGCCGTGCTGCTTATCCTGCTCACGCTGACGCGGTTTGATCCGCTCGCAAAGGCGCAAAGCATCTTCAAAATGCCTTCGGGACCTTCACGTTATGACGATGACGTCGTGCGCTGGGGTGTGATTGCGACCATGTTCTGGGGCCTCGCCGGTTTGCTGGCTGGTGTCTTTATCGCGACCCAACTGGCCTATCCTGCCCTGAATTTTGAACCCTATCTCAATTTCGGTCGGGTCCGCCCACTGCACACCAGCGCGGTGATCTTCGCCTTTGGCGGCAACGCCTTGCTGGCCACAAGTTTCTATGTTGTTCAGCGCACCTGCCGCACGACGCTGGCCTTTCCCGGTCTCGCGCGTTTCGTATTCTGGGGCTATCAGCTGTTCATCGTGCTGGCCGCGACTGGTTATCTGCTCGGGATCACCCAGTCGCGCGAATATGCCGAGCCGGAATGGTATGTTGACCTGTGGCTGACGATCGTTTGGCTCGCCTATCTTGCGGTGTTTGTCGGAACGATACTGCGCCGGAACGAGCCACATATCTATGTCGCGAACTGGTTTTATCTCGCCTTCATTGTTACGATCGCGATGCTGCATGTGGTCAACAATCTCGCCCTGCCGGTCAACCTGCTAGGCACAAAAAGCTACAGTGTTTTCGCAGGGGTTCAGGACGCTCTGACGCAGTGGTGGTATGGTCATAACGCAGTTGGCTTCTTTCTGACGGCCGGCTTTCTCGCGATGATGTATTACTTCGTGCCAAAGCAGGCGAACCGGCCGGTTTATTCCTACCGGCTTTCCATCATCCACTTCTGGTCGCTGATCTTCCTGTATATCTGGGCCGGACCGCACCATCTGCACTACACCGCGCTGCCCGACTGGGCGCAGACGCTGGGCATGGTTTTCTCGATCATGCTGTGGATGCCCAGCTGGGGCGGGATGATCAACGGCCTGATGACGCTGAACGGCGCATGGGACAAAATCCGCACCGATCCGATCATCCGCATGATGGTGATGGCGCTCGCCTTTTACGGGATGAGCACATTCGAAGGCCCGATGCTGTCGATCAAGGCGGTAAACAGCCTGTCCCATTATACCGACTGGACCATTGGCCACGTCCATTCCGGTGCGCTGGGATGGAACGGTCTGATCACCTTCGCCTGTGTGTACTTCCTGGTGCCGCGCCTGTGGCAAAAGGAGCGGATGTATTCGCTGCGCATGATCAACTGGCACTTCTGGCTCGCGACGGCAGGCATCGTTGTCTACGCCGCCAGCATGTGGGTCGCCGGTATTACGCAGGGCCTGATGTGGCGTGAATACGGCTCTGACGGGTATCTGGTGAACAGCTTCATCGACACCGTCGTTGCGCTTGGTCCGATGTACTGGATGCGCGCCTTTGGCGGGGTTCTTTACCTCTCTGGCGCGATCATCATGAGCTACAACATCTGGATGACGATTGCCGGATATCAGCGCGCCGAAGCTCCGATGGATGATGCCGCCTATGATGAAGAGGCAGACCGCCCAATCGTGCCGGAAACGAGTTCCGGAGGTCGTCAGCCGCTCCCAGAGCCCGCAGAGTAAGGGACCCCGATCATGAGCAAGAATGCACCAAAGTCCGACATTTTCGAGAGCCATAAAAAGGTCGAGAAAAACGTCACCCTGCTCGCCGCGGCAACCTTTGTGACAGTCGCCATCGGCGGGGTCGTGGAGATCGCTCCGCTGTTCTGGATCGATAACACGATCGAAAAGGTGGAAGGCATGCGGCCGTACACTCCGCTGGAGCTGGCGGGGCGCGACATCTATGTCCGTGAGGGATGCTATACCTGCCACAGCCAGATGATCCGGCCATTCCGCGACGAAGTGGAGCGCTATGGTCACTACTCTCTGGCAGCGGAGAGCATGTACGATCACCCATTCCAGTGGGGATCAAAGCGGACCGGGCCTGATCTGGCCCGCGTTGGCGGGCGCTATTCGGATGACTGGCATGTCCAGCATTTGAAAGACCCGCAAAGCGTGGTGCCGCAGAGCATTATGCCCGGTTACAACTTCCTGAGCGAGACCGAGCTGGAAATTTCGGATATCTCCGCCAATCTCACCGCCCTCAGCCGGGTTGGTGTGCCTTACACCGATATCGATATCGAGATGGCGCCGAATGATCTGATGGCGCAGGCCGACCCCGATCTGGATGCGGGCGATCTGGAGGAACGCTATCCCAAAGTGCAAATCCGCGATTATGACGGCGATCCTGACCGCGTGACAGAGATGGATGCGCTGGTGGCCTATTTGCAAATGCTGGGCACTCTGGTGGACGTGAACAGCGCCGCCGCGCAGGCCGAACTGGCCGAGGAGAAGGGCCGATGAGCTTCTATGAAGTCCTCCGCCACTTTGCCGACAGTTGGGGCCTTGTGCTCATCTTCGGCCTCTATCTGCTCCTTTGCGCATGGCATTTTCGCCCGCATGCCAAGCAGCATGTAGAGCAAGCCAAGAACTCGATTTTCAGGGATGATGACGATGTCTAACAACGACAAAAATCGGATCGATGAGCCCACCGGAACCGAATTTGTCGGCCATGAATGGGACGGCATTCAGGAATTGAACACACCCCTGCCGCGGTGGTGGCTGTGGACCTTCTATGCAACCATCGTTTGGGCGGCGGTTTATGTCGTGCTCTATCCGGCATGGCCAATGGTGGAGAAGGCAACCGACGGTGTTCTCGGATGGTCTAGCCGGGGCGATCTGGCGAAGGAAATGTCCGCTGCCGATCTCGCCCGCCGAGGCGTGTTTGAACAGATTGCCGCAACCGACATCGTCAAACTGCCTGCCAATCCCGAATTGATGCAACAGGCGGTTTCCGGTGGCGCTGCGGCATTCAAGGTGAACTGCGTGCAGTGCCACGGTGCGGGCGCAGCGGGTTACGAGGAATATGGCTACCCCAACCTCAACGATGATGACTGGATTTGGGGTGGTGAACTGAGCGAGCTGGAATTCACGCTGAATCACGGTATCCGCTGGGAAGGATCCAACGAGACGCGCATGAACTATATGCCCGCTTTCGGAGACATCTTCGACAAGGATCAACTGGACGCTGTCGCCGATCACGTCCTCTCCCTTAGTGGCAAGGGCCCGACAACTCCGGTTGGCGCACAGCTGTATGAGGAAAACTGCGCCGCCTGCCACCAGGCCAACGGCCAAGGCGATCAGGTGCAAGGCGCGCCTGCCCTGAATGATGCGATCTGGCTGTATGGCGATGAACGCGAACAGATCAAAAGCCAGATCGCCTATCCGCGACACGGCGTGATGCCTGGCTGGCGGGATCGTCTTGATCCGGTCACGATCAAGATGCTCGCGGCCTATGTCCACTCACGCGGTGGTGGTGAATATGCTGGTGAAGCGACCGAGGAAGTCGCACCCGATTTAGAAGCTGAAGCTGCAAAGCAGACTGGTGAGGTGGCCGCTGCCACCGGTGAGACGAATGATGGTAACTCCTAAATCCCTTGGCGACGCCGGGAAAGAAGGCACCGCTGTAGATAATAGCACGCGTGACTGGGGGGCCGCCTTGGGCGCGGCGGAGACCAAACCCGCCGCCGCCACACAGCGGCATACGCAAAGCCAGCCTCCGCAAGACCTCTATGCCAAACAAAAGACTGTCCATAACAAGCGGATCGACGGGCCTTTCCGGCGTTTCAAATGGATGGTGATGATTGTCACTCTGGCAATTTACTACATCACGCCGTGGCTGCGCTGGGATCGCGGGCCGTTTGCGCCCGATCAGGCAGTTCTGATTGATCTCGCCAACCGCCGTTTCTACATGTTTGATATCGAGATCTGGCCGCACGAATTCTATTTCGTCGCAGGGCTGCTCATCATGGCAGGGATCGGCCTGTTTCTGGTCACAAGCGCTGTTGGCCGTGCGTGGTGCGGCTATGCCTGCCCGCAGACGGTGTGGACCGATCTGTTCCAGCATATCGACCGCTTCATCGATGGTGACCGCAATGCGCGGCTGCGTCTGGACAAGGCTCCGTGGGGCGCATCAAAGATCGCGCGCCGCACCGGCAAATGGGCAATCTATCTCGTTATCAGCCTGCTCACTGGCGGCGCGTGGATCCTCTACTTCGCGGATGCGCCGACCCTGCTCGCTGACTTTTTCACCGGGCAGGCGGCGCCTGTCGCCTATGCGACTGTTGCGATCCTGACCGGCACAACCTTTTGGCTGGGCGGCTTCATGCGAGAACAGGTGTGTATCTATATGTGCCCGTGGCCGCGTATTCAGGGCGCAATGCTGGATGAAAGCTCGCTCATCGTCACGTACAAGGATTGGCGGGGCGAACCGCGCGGCAGTTTGAAAAAGGCGCAGAAAAACCCCGAGAAATATGGCGACTGCATCGATTGCCACGAATGCGTCTCTGTATGCCCCACCGGGATCGATATTCGCGAAGGCTCGCAAATCGGCTGTATCACTTGCGGGCTGTGCATTGATGCATGCGACCGGGTGATGAAGGATGTCGGGCGTCCGCGCGGCCTGATCGATTACGCCACGCTGGACCAGTGCGCCGCAGAATCCGCAGGCGCAGCGGCGACCCCTGCATGGAAAGCGCTGCTACGCCCGCGCACCTTCATTTATTTCGGCCTGTGGGGCGGGATTGGTGCGGCGCTGCTGTTTGCAGTGGGTACGCGCACGCATACCGATCTTACCGTCTCGCCGGACCGTAACCCGCCCTATATGCTGCTGAAAGACGGTTCTGTGCGCAATGCCTATACCTTGCGCCTGCGCAATATGGAGGCGCGCCCGCGTGACATGCAGATCGCCTTGATAGGCCTGCCCGAAGGGTCTGCGATGTGGACCGATGCGATTCGCCGCAATGATGCCGCCGCAAAGCAGACGGTCAATGTCCCCGCCAATGAGACGAAGATCGTACGCGCCTATGTTATAGTGCCAGAAGGGTCTAATGTGGACGAGTTCACGTTCCAGCTAACCTCGCTTGACGGACAGGGTGAACAGGACGCCGAACAGACAAATTTCCAACTGCCGCAATAATCGAAGAACCGGGATCACATACAATGACCAAGCGCAAATCACGCGAGTTTACCGGTCGCCACATGGTGATGGTCATGGTGGCCGGGTTTGGCATCGTCATGATCGTCAACTTCTATATGGCCAGCCTCGCTGTCGGCGGCTTTCACGGGATTGTGGTCGAAAACTCCTATGTCGCCAGCCAGAAATTCAACGGCTGGCTGGAAGAAGCAGAGGAAATGCGGGCGCTGGGCTGGACCGCGTTGGTAAGTCGCGATGCTGACGGCCATGTCATCATCACCGCCAAAGACGTGCCCGAAGGCGCGACGTTCACCGCTGACCTGCGCCGCCCGATTGGCGATCAGGAATTTGCGAAAATGACATTCGCACCCGTTGGGCGAGGTCAGTACCGCTCGCTCGAAAGCGTTGGTGAGGGCCGCTGGACCATGCGTTTGCAAATCGCAGCGCAGGGGAAAAACTGGACTGAGGAAAGCGAGCTCAAGTGAACGCGCCGCCCACCCTCGCCTCGGCTCTGCCCCCCACCCCTGCGGCAACGGTTTTAACGGGTACGCGCTTCACCGTACCCGGCATGAAATGCGCCGGTTGCATAGGCAAGATTGAGCGCGAGCTGCCCAAGATTGACGGGATCACAGCGGCGCGGGTCAATTTCTCCGCTAAGCGTGTCGCCATTGAGCACGCCTCCTGGATGGACGAGAGCGATTTAGAGGAGGCCCTCCTCTCCATCGGGTTTGAAGCCCAGCGGGTCGAAGACAACCCGATGGGCCATGATGCGGGTGAGCGCCGCATGCTCATGCGGGCGCTGGGCGTTGCGGGCTTCGGCATGATGAATGTCATGCTGCTCTCCGTCAGTGTGTGGGCAGGCGCGGAGGGATCGACGAAAGAGCTGTTCCACTGGCTCTCCGCGATCATCGCCATGCCCGTCATCGCCTATTCGGGACGCCCGTTCTTCGCGAGCGCGTGGATGGCGCTCAAATACCGGCGCACCAATATGGATGTGCCGATCTCGATCGGTGTGATCCTCGCCACCGCGCTCAGCCTATATGAGACTATCACCGGGGGAGAGCACGCCTATTTTGAGAGCGCGGTGATGCTGCTGTTCTTCCTGCTCGCCGGGCGCGCGCTCGATGCCATGATGCGCGATCGCACGCGCGACGGGATCGGGGCGCTGCTGGGCCGGATGGGCAAGAGCGCCAGCGTCATCGGCGAAGACGGGGCCACCACTCGCCTAGAGGCGGGCGACCTGAAACCCGGCATGCTCGTGCTGGTCTCTGCAGGAGAGGCAATGGCAGCGGATGGCGAGGTTGAGGACGGCTCAAGCGCCATCGACAACGCTATGCTGACAGGCGAAAGCGCGCCCGAACAGGTAAGCCCGGGCAATACGATCCACGCCGGCGCGATCAATCTCAGCTCCCCCCTACGCGTCCGCCTCACCCGCACCGCCGAAGACACCGCCCTCGCAGAAATCGCGCGGTTAATGGACGAAGCGGGCCAGTCGCGCAGCCATTATGTGCGCATCGCCGACCGCGCGAGCCGCGCCTATGCTCCGGCGGTTCACACGCTGGCAGCACTCGCCTTTGTCGGATGGATGATTGCCGGCGCAGGCTGGCACCAGTCGCTTGTCATCGCCATCGCCGTGCTCATTATTACCTGCCCGTGCGCAATGGGCCTTGCTGTGCCAACCGCGCAGGTCGTGGCATCGGGGGCGCTGCTGAAACGCGGATTGCTGGTAAAGGACGGAAGCGCGCTGGAACGGCTCGCCGAAGTCGACGTAGCGTTCTTTGACAAGACCGGCACACTGACACTCGGAGAACCGCGTCCGGCGGTGCACTTGCTCGATATAGAGGCGAGGTCAGTCGCGCTGGGCCTTTCGCAGAACAGCCGCCATCCATTGAGCAAGGGGCTGACATCGACCCTGCTGGAGGCAGGCGTCCAGCCTGCGGAAATCTCCAACGTGACAGAGACAGCGGGCGAAGGTCTGACCGGAGAATGGAACGGCGTGAGCGTAGCGATAGAGCGGCCACATAGCGGCGCGCAGGAACTCGCCGCACGGCTTCGCATCGGCGGGCGAGCGCAGACCATCATCTTTAACGACACACTGCGCGATGATGCGGCACAGACCATTGCACACCTGTCGGCTCAGGGCATCACCTCGGGCATTATTTCAGGCGACCGAAAAGAGGCGGTTGAGGACGTCGCAGGCAAGCTCGGCCTGCCCGCACGTTCTTCCGTCACGCCGCAGGAAAAGCTGGACGCGCTTGAACAAGTCAAGAGCGAGGGCAAACACCCGCTGATGGTTGGTGACGGGCTGAACGATGGCCCGGCCCTTGCCGCTGCACATGCGTCCATCGCGCCTGGCACGGCCAGCGATGCGAGCCAGCAGGCGGCGGATGCGGTGTTCATCGGCCGCGGGCTTATGCCGGTCGCGCTGTCAGTGGACGTCGCCCGCGCCACAATGCGCGTTGTGCGCCAGAATTTCGGCTTTGCCATCGGTTACAACGTGCTCGCCGTGCCGCTTGCCCTTTTCGGGTATGTCACCCCGTTGATCGCGGCGATTGCCATGTCGCTCAGCTCGCTTGTTGTCGTCGCCAATTCGCTCAGGCTTGCGGGCGCTGCGGGTAAGGAGCCGGAACAGTGACCGGCCTCGCCTTCCTCATCCCGATTGCTCTTGGCATGGGCGCAGCGGGACTTGCCGCGTTTTTCTGGGCCATGAAAAGCGGCCAGTATGAAGACATGGACGGTGCGGCCAATCGTATCCTGATCGAAGAGGAGGACGAGGCATGAACGCCGCCGCTCTTGCCGCATTTGCTCTCGGTCAGATGATCGCCGCGCCAATGATCCCGCGGCCCGCCGATGATACAATCACCGTATCGCTGTGTTCGGGCGGAGACATTTCGATCCCGCTGCGTAAAGGCGACACGCCAAAAGAGCGCGATTGCGACCAGAACGGGTGCCACGCAGGCACGTGTCGTGATAGGGGCAAGCTCAAAGCTTGCACGTCTCGGTAACGCGCCGCATTTGATCTGGCGCAAAGACGCGGGCACGCTACCCTGCTGAAAGGCTGCTCATGTGGCCTTATTATCCAGAACTGCTCGAAGTGCCCGTTCCGCGCTATACGAGCTATCCGACTGCCGCCGATTTTGGCGCCCTCCCCACCGGTTCGCTGGAAAATGCGATTGAGCAGACGACGGGCGATATCTCGCTCTATTTGCACATCCCGTTTTGCGAGAAGATATGTTTTTACTGCGGCTGCAACACCAGCGCCTCTGGCAAGCGTCAGCGGGTTGAAAGCTATCTCGCGGCCCTGCATCGCGAAATGGCACAAGTCGCCAGTCTTTTGCCAAAGGACGTGCGCGTGCGCCGTATTGCCTTTGGCGGGGGCAGTCCCAACGCAATCTTGCCGAGCGAATTCCTGACACTGGTCGAAATGCTCAATGTCCGTTTCAACCTGCACAATGCCGAGTTGTCCATCGAGCTGGACCCTCGCACGATGTCAGCGGAATGGGGGGAAACCATCCGCACCGCAGGCATTACCCGCGCCAGCATGGGCGTGCAGACCTTTGCCCCGCATTGCCAGAAAGCCATCGGGCGCGAACAGGACGACGTTATGATCTGTCGCAGCGTGGACTGGATCCGCGATGGCGGCATCACCTCGATGAATTTCGACCTGATGTATGGACTGCCGCACCAGACACGCCATGATCTGGCGGACAGTCTGGACTATACGCAAAAGATCGGCGCGGACCGCATCGCCCTGTTCGGATATGCCCATGTGCCGCATTTTGTGCCGCGCCAGAAAGTGATCGACGCCACTGCCTTGCCAGATCGTGACGAACGCTTTGCAATGGCCAGACAGGGCTTTGAAACGCTGACATCCTATGGATACGAAGCGATCGGTTTTGATCATTTCGCAGCGCCTAATGACCCCATGGCGATCGCCACCCGCGAAGGGACACTGCGGCGCAATTTTCAGGGTTTTACCGACGATCCGACCGAAGTGCTGATCGGCATGGGTGCCTCCGCAATCAGTGGCTTTCCCGGCCTCATTGCGCAGAACGAAAAGAATTCGGGCCGTTACAGGATGCTGACATCCCAATCGCGGCTAACGGCCGAGCACGGCATTGTCCGCTCTGGCGAGGACCAATTGCGCGGAAGGCTGATCGAAAGCTTGCTGTGCAAGGGCCACGCCACGTTGTCGCCGTGCCTCTTGAGCCGTGTGAGCGAGCGCATCCGCCTGTTTGCCGCGCGCAATCTGGCCGAATTGGACGGTTTGGAACTGCGGATCAAGCCCGATGGCCTGCCCTACGCCCGCGTTATCGCATCGTGGCTCGATAGTTTTCGCGAAACGAGCGTGAAACAGTTTAGCGCAGCGATCTAAGCCTAGCTGCGCCGATACTGGCGCGCCATCAGATCCGCGCTTGCCACCCGCGCGCTTTAAGCGCATTCTGTTTTGGTGTGGCAACGGGAGGAGACGTGGGTGAGCACGCTACAAAACTCGCTGCAGGGGGCACAGCCTGATCCGGCTGCGCTGGATATTGCCCATGATCTGAGCCTTGCCGACTTGAAGGGTGCCATGGCTGCGGGCTGGAACGATTTTGTTGCGATGCCGCGTTTTGGCCTGTTTTTCGGCGGTGTCTATGTCCTCGCCGGGCTGGCAATCGGATATATCGCTCTGATCGGGCAAGAACTTTCCTGGCTAATCCCGGCAACGGCTGGCTTTCCGCTGATCGCTCCATTCGTAGCGGTTGGCCTTTATGAGGCAAGCCGTCGCAGGGAACGCGGCGAGGCGCTGACATGGGGCGGTGTGCTGGGCGCGCTTAAGGGGCACGGCGATGACCAGATCCTCTCCATGGGCGTTATCGTCTTTGTCGCCTTTGGTTTTTGGACCATCGTGGCGCACGCGATCTTTGCAATCTTCATGTCCGAAAGCGGCGTTTCCGCCCATGGCGGCATCGCCTTGCTCAACGCTTTGATCACACCGGCGGGCCTTGCCATGCTGGGCGTGGGCAGCGCAGTCGGCGCACTCATGGCTTACGCCTTTTACGCGATCACAGTCATCAGCCTGCCGATGCTGGTGGAGCGCAAGGTGGACTTCCTCACAGCGATCATCACCAGCCTGAAAGTGATGAAGCATAACGCAGCTGTCATGTTCATCTGGGCCGCGATCATTGCAATCGTGCTGTTTATCGCTCTGATCCCGGCCTTTATGGGCTTGCTGATTGCTTTGCCAGTACTCGGCCATGCGACTTGGCATCTGTACCGCCGCGCCGTTCGGTGAAAGCATAAGGGGCACGGCTTTGAGGCGTTTCCTACTGACGGTGAATGTCGTAGGTCTTTTCCCACGCCCGGATGCCCGCCCCTTGATCACTTTTTCCGATTGAAAAGCACCTTTGTAATCGAAGCGATTTTGACCCCTATACAGTGTGTCAAGTGTGTCAGCGGCCCCACAGCAGCGACGAACTGAAGCCAAGAAACGAGACCGCACACAGGCTCGCAACCGGAGAGAACAAACCATGACTGAAGCGATTCTGGAACCCGAGCTGCCTATCATCGACCCGCACCACCACCTGTGGGACTTGCGAGCGATGCTGCCGATGTTCCCGCAGCCGCGCCATCGCTTCATCGAAACGCTGGTTCCTGTCGCCTATTACGGCTTTGACCACCTGCATGCTGACCTAAAGAGCGGCCACAACATCGCCGCCACCGTCTATATGGAATGCGGCGCATTCTACAATGCGGACTATGGCGATGCGAACAAGGTCGTGGGCGAGGTGGAATTTGTGAACGGGGTCGCGGCGCAATCGGCGAGTGGGCTGTATGGCCCCATGCGCGCGTGCGCCGCGATTGTCGGCCATGCAGACCTGATGCTGGGTTCGGCGGCGGGCGATGTGCTGGACAGCTTGCAAATCGCCGCGCCTGACCGGTTCAAGGGTATCCGTCATCAGGGTGCCTGGGATGCCGATCCAGAAGTGCTTGGCCCGCCATTCCATGCGCCTCCGGAACTGTACCGCGACGCGACCTTTCGTGAAGGCTTTGCCGAACTTTGCAAGCGCGGACTGAGCTTCGATGCGTGGATCCTTGAACCGCAACTTCCCGATGTGATCGACATTGCGCGCGCCTTTCCCGACACGGCGATCTGCCTTGACCATTGCGGCACACCGCTGGGCATGGCGAGCTACACCGGCAAGCTGGAGGAGCGCTTTGACGTTTGGCGCGCCAACATCATCGAACTTGGGAAGTGCGAGAATGTGATGGTGAAACTGGGCGGGCTGGCGATGCACAATTGCGCCTTGCCGGAGCAAGGTCCGGCGGCAGGCATAGGGTCTGAAGAGCTGGCACGGCTGTGGAAGCCCTATATCGAGACATGCATCGAGGCTTTCGGGCCGACACGGGCAATGTTTGAAAGCAATTACCCGGTTGATCGCTGGGGCGCGACCTATCCGGTGCTGTGGAATGCGTTCAAACGGATCACCGCTGGTGCCAGCGATGATGAAAAAACAGCGCTCTATGCCGGGAACGCAAGCCGCTTCTACCGCATTGAGCATGTGCTTGCCTGATTGCGGTATCCGTCATACCGCGGCCAACAATTCAGGCATCCTTTCAGGAGAGACACATGACCCTTCCCGCACCTTTTGACCGCCTTCGCCTGCCGCTGATCGGGTCTCCCCTGTTCATCGTTTCAGGACCGGAACTGGTCATCGCGCAGTGCAAGGCCGGAATTGTGGGAAGCTTTCCGGCGCTCAATGCCCGCCCGCAAACACTGCTGGATGAATGGCTGCACCAGATCACAGAGGAGTTGGCCAAGCACAACCGTGAACATCCCGACCGCCCTGCGGCGCCATTCGCGGTGAACCAGATCGTCCACAAGTCGAATGATCGCGTGATGGCAGACATGGCCACTTGCGAGAAATGGCAGGTCCCGATGGTCATCACATCGCTGGGCGCGCGCGAGGAAATCTTTCAGGCGGTTCGCAATTGGGGGGGCATCACGATGCACGATGTCATCAACAACCGCTTTGCGAAGAAGGCGATTGAGAAAGGCGCAGATGGCCTGATCCCTGTGGCAGCGGGCGCTGGCGGCCATGCTGGCGCATTGTCACCGTTTGCCCTGATGCAGGAAATTCGCGAATGGTTTGACGGGCTGGTCGCGCTCTCCGGCTCTATCGCTCATGGTGCCTCGATCCTGTCCGCTCAGGCGATGCGCGCAGACTTCGGCTATGCTGGGAGCGCCTTCATCGCCACTGAAGAAGCGAATGCGGATGCGGGATACAAGCAGGGTATCGTCGAAGGGGATGCGAGCGGCATTGTCTATACCAACCTGTTTACCGGGGTGCACGGCAACTACCTGCGCTCTTCGATTGAAAATGCCGGGCTGGATCCGGAAAATCTGCCGACCAGCGACCCGTCAAAGATGAACTTCGGATCAGGCGGCAACACAAAGGCAAAGGCGTGGAAAGACATTTGGGGCTCGGGCCAGGGCGTGGGCGCGGTCAAGTCGGTCGGAACGGTCGAGGATATGGTCGCCCGGATGGAGCGCGAATATCACGAGGCCAAAGCAGCTCTGGACGCCAAGACGCGCTACACCGCTTGGAATGCACTGGCCGAAGCGGCGGAGTAAGCGGAGGATTGGCTGACCGATTTACTCATCAGTAAGGGGGCGAGGTTGATGTCCACAGGGTCTCCGCCATCGCATCCAGTTCCGTAAAGTCGAAGCCTGTACCCAGCGGGTCATTACGGTTGAGCACCATGCGACGTCGCTCGTGGAGCAAGCGACGTCTCAGTGCCCCCTGTAGCAGGCGCAGACGCGTCAAAGCCTCGATCAGCGCGGTTTCCGGGTCGATTTCGCGGGCCGCCACCCAACTCGCCTCAACACAGCCAACACGCTCGATCACGAGTTCATTGTACTGTGGGTGCGGCCCCCGGTGCATCGGCATGCCCATGCGCAGCGTCGCCTCCTCGGTCGCCGGAAGCAGCAGCCCGTTCGAGCGAAAATCGTCAAACCCGACAGGAGCACGGCCGATCTCGTCAAACATTGCCTTGAAGTACTTTGCCGATAGCAATTGCCTAGGCAAAAGATGATGCCGCTGAAGCCCCGGATCATGTTCAGGAGACCCGCGCGCATTAACTTTTCGGAATGGAATAATGGTGCGGCAAGTGGTGTTCAGCCGCACTCGGAACGCTGCACGGCTGTCAGTTCCAGCATTCCTGCTGGTCGCCTCGGCTCGCAACGCTCGCATGTTTTCCCTGTATTAATCGCGCCAAACGCGGATGAACTTCCCGTTTCGCGACGGTCGCATAACCAACCGGCTGCCGTCAGGGGCGACAATACGCTCACTCTCATCCAACCCGCCAACAATTATTAACTGATTGATTAGCCTGATACCAAGCCGGGTTGCCGAAACCCTGTCACTCGAAACTGGCTGTTCGATGCGAAGTTCCTGCCCGATCCAGTATTCCAGACCCACGCTTTGCAGTGCGCCGTCAATCGTCTCCCGAAAAGCCGTCAATCCCAGAGCGGGAAATGCCCCGCCCTCAAGCCAAGCTGTCGAGGTCGATTCAAAATAGCGTCGCCCGATAGCGCTTTGCGATGGTGGCCAGGCCACTGCTTGAAGGTCCTCGAAGTGATGTGCCAAATCGCGGGCGACAGCCATTAATCCCTTTACGACCGGCATACTGCGCTCTCCACCCGCAAGGTGCTGACCCGGCACGAGATGCAAGGCTTCATGACCGAAAGTAGTCGGCACGCTTTCCAAATCAAAACGATGCTCGATAACCGGAAAAGCGCTAGGAGCCCCTTGAGCCAGCCCGCCAAGATCAAACGTGAGCCCTTCTCGCAACAGCTCAACCCATACTTCATCCTCAAAAGGAGCACTCTTTGGCGCTGTCGTATCTTCAGATGTTAACGAAGGTACAGTGTCCGCATCGACCAAATGAAGCGGAGCGTCGTCGGACGGATCATCGGTGAGCGAAATGAGCCGCTGAGACGATGTGAAGTCCCTCAACGCAGCGCGCGTGGGTCGCTTCCCTGCTGAAAACAGCAGATAGAGCCCCGCAACATCAGTGTGTTGCCTGTTATTGATGACCCACGACCCTCTTTCATCCCCCGAGAACCAAGTCCGTTGTCCGTACGATCTTTCTGCCCAGAATTATGGCCAGCGTCGAGTCTCGATTAACGTTCTGATCACAAAGTCTTCATGCTCCTTCAGAATATGCCCATTTCCACCCCTGCGCCCAAAGCGCTTCCCATCTCCCGGCAGCGTGCCAGCATATCCTGGCCCACTGTCTTTGGTGCGGCGATTTCTTCAGGCGTCTGAGCGCCCAAATTGTTGATCATGGGGTCAACGACGCGCTTCAACCGCCATCCGGTTACGATCCTATCCAACTGGCGAAGTGCGCCCTCCCCGTCTGAGCCTGCGGCAATGATTGAACCGTATGCTCGCCCCTCAATGCGGCCTAGAACCGGATAATAGCAGCGATCAAACATTTCCTTCATCGCGCCGCTCATACTTCCCAGATTTTCCGGGCAAACAAACAGATAGGCCGAACACCGTAGCAAGAGTTCGGGTTCAACACGGTCACATGGGCATAGCTCCGTATTGCAGTGAATCGCTGCCTCTTCGGCAGCTGCTCTCGCCATTGCCTCGCTTGCGCCCGTTCTGCTGTGCCATGCGATCAACAAGGTCGGAGCTGCTTCATTCTTTTCCATGGTGGCATAGCAACGCGATAGCGCTGTAGATTGTCAATGCCCGTCCCTGTTCCATTCCCGCCATTTGCGATACGCCGGGAAAATGACCGGCAATCTTGCATCATTTTCACACGTACTTGGCGTCGCGAACTCGCTCTCCAACAAGGGATGGCAATGGCGCGGGGGCAATATGGAGATCGATGCAGACGCTAGTGCGATGAGCCTGGATCATGATATTCTATCGCAATTGCTGCTGACGCGCGGCGTCGCTGAAAATGACCTTCCCCGGCACGCAAAGCCGACCCTGCGCGAATTTCTTCCGGACCCATCCGCTTTCAAGGATATGGATCGGGCAGCGGAGCGCATAGCCAATGCCATCATATCCGGCGAAACCATCACGATTTATGGCGATTACGATGTTGATGGAGCCACAAGCGCCGCTTTACTGGTCGAGTTGATCCGGTCTTTGGGCAGCGATGCAGGTTATTATATTCCCGACCGGTTGCTCGAAGGATATGGTCCCACCGGCGAGGCTTTGGTCAAACTTGCCCAAGAAGGCTCAAGCCTTGTCGTGACGGTCGATTGCGGCGCCATGGCCCATGAGGCCTTGACTATGGCGCGCGATGCAGGCGTCGATGTTATCGTGGTTGACCACCACAAATGCTCTGCCGAACTGCCGCCGACTGCAGCACTGGTGAACCCGAACCGCCTTGATGAGAGCGAAATCGGCGCACAGCACGGCCATCTAGCGGCGGTTGGTGTGGCCTTTCTGCTCGCGATTGCGCTGGTCAGGGTTTTACGCGGACGCGATTATTTCGCAGAGCGCAAAGAGCCCAATCTGATGGCGCTTCTCGACCTCGTCGCGTTGGGTACAGTCGCAGATGTTGCGGCATTGCATGGGCTGAACCGCGCGTTTGTGGCCCAGGGATTGAAGATACTGGCGCGACGCGAACGTACCGGGATGGCGGCGCTGATAGACGCAAGCCGCCTGAAACGCGCACCGATAGCCTCTGACCTCGGATTTGCGCTGGGCCCACGCATCAATGCGGGCGGACGCATAGGCGAATCCACTCTTGGTGTGCGGTTGTTGACTACACGGGATCCCGAAGAGGCGCGGACGATTGCCGAACAGCTCTCTGTCTTGAATGTAGAACGCAGAGCTATCGAGGCAGCGGTTCAAGAGGCCGCCGAAGAGCAGCTTTCGGGTCAGCACAACATGTCCGTCCACGTCGTCGCCGGGTCTGGCTGGCATCCCGGTGTCATCGGGATCGTTGCCGGTCGGATCAAGGAAAAGACCGGAAAGCCGTCTATCGTCATAGCGCTTGATGAGAGCGAAGGGTCGGGCAAGGGAAGCGGACGATCAGTCAGCGGCGTGGACCTTGGCGCCGCAATCATTGCTGCGCGCGAAGAAGGTCTGCTAGTTGCCGGTGGCGGGCACGCCATGGCAGCTGGCTTGACCATCCCAAACGCAAATCTGTCTGTCTTTACCGAGTTTTTGGATACGCGCCTTGCCCGCGATGTTGAGCGCGCAATTGCGGGGCAAAGCATGAAGCTTGATCTGGCAGTGGCACCGGGTGGTCTCACCCCTGCACTTGTCAGCACTCTTGATTCGGCGGGTCCTTACGGGGTTGGCTGGCCTGCCCCACGTGTCGCAGTGGGGCCGGTGCGCATTGTGAAGGCCGATATTGTCGG